>Ga0208903_1001238_pt1 | contig 15155 bp, 18 predicted proteins | sample AntAceMetag02UKJ_FD_184769 | JGI IMG/M metagenome (GOLD analysis project Ga0208903, IMG submission 184769) | Saline lake microbial communities from Ace Lake, Antarctica - Antarctic Ace Lake Metagenome 02UKJ (SPAdes) (version 2) | ecosystem: Environmental > Aquatic > Non-marine Saline and...
CACTAACATAACTTACATGAACCCAACCAGCATCAGGTATACCTTTTTCAGCAAACTCTAAAATTAACTGGTCGAATTCTAAATTATCAGCAATCCACTGAGCAACTGTTTCATTTGCCGTGCCTGGGCATTCTATGTCCACCGCTTCACCTTTGCAGTGCTGTGAGTTGCTGGATCCACCCACCGCTTCGTTCAGTGCTGGCCCCCTGTATCCTGAGTTGATCACTGTCACGCCAAAGTTCTCTCTGACCTTCTGTACCACGTTCTCAAACAGTTCTTTTGCGTTTGCTAGGTGTTCTTCGCCTGGGGTGTTGTCTAGCCCTTGCCTTATTGCGGTCTGGCTTTTTGTGAATTCTGCTAGTGTGAAGTTTGTGCTTAATCTCATACACTTATTTATCAATAAGTGCGTATATAAATATTTATCAATATATGCGTATATAAATAAGAAACTACGTTGTTCGAATTATCGTAGACATCAAAAAAAAAATGAATAAACTCTTAAAAAATAACATTATTGCAGTTGATCTGCCCGATTGGTTGACCAAAAAATTTTATTTCGAGTGGGGAGTCATTGTTGATAATTTCACTTATGATGATTTCTGTAGTAGAACAACTCAAGACCTGTCTAAACAGCACATTTTAATTTATGAACACCAACTCAGAGGTATTTTTAAAGATAAAGAAAAATGGCACAGGTTTATTGAACACCTCGAGCAATCACAGGTGCACAGCATGATATTTTACATACGTGACTTATTCTCGGTGGCGCCAGAATTATTACGAGACCTGCACAAGTTAGGAAATGGTAGAAAGTTTCGTGTGTTATCCAATTGCTACCACATGGACGATTATGAAAATCTAACTTTTCATGTGCTGAATGAACTTGAGCATGATTTAAACAACCCGGTCATACAGTCCCTTGCTTTTGAGTTGGCAAGAATTAAGAAACAACCTAAAAAAGATTTTTTATTGATCACAGTGTTAAAAGACGATTTCAGAAAAAGAGTCCACAAGCATTTGACCGAATCTGGAGCATTACGCAATAGCATAGTCAAAACCAATCCGTCAAGAGAAGGAATCCCCACCCATTCACAATTGATCGAAGACCTTGGTAAACAAACCATGGACGATCATTTTACAAGAACAGTAGTACAGATGAGAGACAACGGTCCGCCTAATTACAAATTCTATGAAGAGGTCTTTTGTGAGATTGTTTTAGAATCCAAGAACTTTGGTATTTCTGATCTGTCGGAAAAAACTTTTAGGCCTGTACTGCTAGGTATTCCCATAGTGTTCCTTGGAAGCAAGGTCATGTATGAAAAGTTGATACATGATGGGTACAAACTGGTAGACAATAACGAGTTTTACACAAAGTGGCACAGTGACGGCAACTTTGACGACAGATTGGATGCCCTGGTAGAGTTTGTCGAAGACATAAAAAACAATGAAATGTTAAAAAAAGAAATGTTAAACAGTGCTGAACACAATTTCAAAGTTTTCTGGACGGAGCGACCTCTGAAAAACAGAAAAATTAATTTGAATATAATACATGAGTGTTTCGGGGAGAATAATCTAATATCCCAGATCTACAAAAGATTTAATTCTTAGAGTTAATTTTTTTATAACTTGGTAAGAAGTGCCGATTCACCGCCCTTGCTGAAGATGAACCTGTCTTCCGTGGTCTTGGTGATCTGGTATGGTCCGAAGTACTTGGTCAGGAACGTGCATTCCGCCATGGAGTCCATGTCTATCTTGAATGCCTTGATCTCGTTCATGATCAAGTTGGTGTTGCCAAATGCGTGTAGTTCGAACTTCAGTGTGTCCGCGTTACGTTTCTTTATTTCCACGATGTTGTTGTCCAGCTTGAATTCCATCATCTGGAACCGGTCAAAGAACGTCTGCGTATCTTCCAGTTTCATCCCATTGATCTTCTGTGTGTAGGCTATCGCCGTCCTGGGCAGTACGTCTGCTAGGTTCTTGGCCGAGGCCTCGAATGGTGTTACGTTCTTGTGGTATGTGAATTCGAATATATCTATGTTTGCGAGATTCTTCAGATCGTCTAGGAACTTCCTGATGTGTTGGTCCACTTTCTCTACCCTCGCGAACTCGATGAAGACCCTGTGCTTGCCGTCTTCCAGTGTTCCTGGGGTGGCGTCTGCGTCCAGCACTTCCTTGTATCCTGTTTCCGCGAAACGTTCTAGGTCCTTGGCAGGGGCCATGCCATCAACGGTGAATGCCAATACCATTATGTTCTTGTCCTCGCCCATCTTGGACTTGAACTGGTCCACTGAGAATCGTTTTGAAACGACTCCGTCTAGGTCTCCGGCTTTCAATCCCTCTTTAACTATCTGCATCTAGTGTATTTAGATCCCCGGATGTCATGCCCATGTCATCCTGACTCGTGATCTCGTCCTTGCCGTGTTTGAAGTTACCAATCAATTCCTTGGGCATCTTTATCTCCACCACCCATATGTCATGTGCGTCGATCTTGCCTTTGGTTGTGCCTGGTCTGTAGTCCTCTGGAGATTTGATCTCTCTGGGTTTGAATAATTCATCTTTCTGGTAGGTCACTTTGCAACCCTTGTCCAGTAATCTCTTGCCACCCGCTGGGTTGGGCATCTTGTCCGCTGGCCACATGAATGAACAAGTGACGAAGTGTCTGGAATCCACAGGACCTGAAAGCAATTCACCATCTTCCCAATTCTCGAAAACGTATACATCCAACTCGTCAACGACCCTCTCGAAATCTTTAAGGATCCCTAGGGTAGGTCCCACCGAGTATAGTGATTGTACGTTTTTGATTATGTCTAGAACATCATGCATAGCCAAGTGTTATTTATCCATTATAACTGTGTTGTAAAATATGCATACTTAATCTGGAAGACGGATCGTAAATAATTGTACATGAGTCGAAAACAAAGACACACCCAATCAAATACATTCAACCATGAGGAGCCTTATGCTATATCAAACCCTACAACTGCGACCTTTATTTCAACGGAAATTATGGAAACTGATGAGGAAAAAGACTGTTTACGACGAGAGAGTGAAGTTGTATACAATGAATCAAGATTGGTTGAAGATAAGGAAACAGAAGGACAGGTGCAGGCGTAGGATACTTAGAAAGTTGTGGAAGGCCAGCCAACTGGCATACATGCATCGAGTGTGTGGTTAAAAATAGTTTGGACTGATTTTCTGTTCTTTAAGTTTATGGTGGACATAGTTTTCCGGGCACAAAGAACACTGATCGATTTTATCGTATATTAGTTTTTCAAAATGTTTGTCGGAAGTATTTTGTACTTCGTCACATAGTATATACGGGAAACTGTCAATTAACTCTTTTTGTTTTTCAGTGTATTCTATGTTGTTCTTTTGTCTTATCACCACCGGTAAAGCATTACTGACGGGACATTTGAATAATTTTCCATTGTTAATAGTTGGACATCTTGACTCGCAATTTTTCCAAGCCTTTCCTGGATCGCTGTCATAGGGCCTCGTGTGTTTTCCTGGCTGTCCTAGTGCATTTTGATAGAAATGGCTCGAAAGTGTTATGGTGTGCAATAGATCATTGTGATAGAATTCTGCTTGTTGCCATCCTGGATGCTCCCTTTGCCATTTCAACTTAATTTTTCCCCCTGTAAGCTCACACAATTTTTCATATATGGGTAATCTCCACGCTTGGTTATGTATGTTTACATCCAGGGTTATTTTGTTCCTATCGATGTATTTGAAAATGTCTTTGATTTTGTGTAGCAATAACCCGTTTGTACGTAAGACTATCTGATGTTTTGGAAAGAAAGACCTTATATCGTCGAGTATTTCCTTTATCATAGGATGCATGAGTGGCTCACCACCTAGCACATTTATTTCTCCAAGTATATTAACGTTCTTAGAAAGATTTTCGTATCCTGCCCTGTGTTTTTTCCAGTCATCAAATCCAGTAAGACCCATGTTGCTGAATCTACTACACCCTGTACAGGTAAGATTGCACACATCGGTCAAATGGAATTCAACAAAATTTAATGTTTTCATAAAGTTTGTTGTATTTACTTCAGAAAATTACTTGATGAATTGATTATGTCTAGAACATCATGCATAGCCAAGTGTTATTTATCCATTATAACTGTGTTGTAAAATATGCATACTTAATCTGGAAGACGGATCGTAAATAATTGTACATGAGTCGAAAACAAAGACGAATCAAAAGACAATCCAACATAATCAAGTTCGAGGAACATATTGCGGAGAAAATCCACACTGCCAACCCTGTGGCTAGAACACCACAGCAACAGGAGTACTTGGATCTGCTGATGCAGTATGACAAGAGGATCATAGTGGCACTAGGTCCTGCTGGAACTGGTAAAACCATGTTGGCAACGTGTAGAGCCATCCAGAGGATGCAGAAAGGTGAGATCGACAAGATAGTGATCACCAGACCTGCCAGTTCCGTGGATGAGGAACACGGTTTCTTGCCCGGTGATCTGAGACAGAAGATGGAGCCCTGGACAAGACCAATCCTGGATGTTTTTGAAGCACATTACTTCCCACAACAGGTGGAAGAGATGATGTACAGAGGACAGATAGAAATAGCACCACTGGCGTACATGAGGGGTAGGACCTTCAATGACTCCATGATCATAGGTGACGAGATGCAGAACAGCACACCGTCCCAGATCAAGATGCTGATGACCAGGTTGGGCCGAGGATCATCAATGGTTATTACTGGAGACACCAGACAATCGGATAGGATGACTGACAACGGTTTGATAGACTTCAGGAGGATATACGAGGCTTGGGCCAACCCCGAGTACGTGAAGTTCATAGAGTTGACCAAGGCAGACGTCCAGAGGCATCCGGCTGTTACTGAGATCTTGAGTATGTACGGTGATTAGTTATTTGATGAATTGATCGATAGCTTCAGCATACCATTGTCGGTAGTGCTGTTCTATCCTTTCGTAAGGAATGGCGTCCCTTTCAGCGACGGGTATTCCGGGTAGGTCATTCTTCAAGACTTCCTTGTTGATCAGATCCAGTATCACTGTGTACTCCAGTGCTTTGCCCACGCCTATCTTCTTCTTTGACAGTTCCACGAATTCGTCGAACCGGCCATCTGGTTTGATGTTGTACTTCACGCAGAAGAATCTTTTCTTGTTGTGTTTACTTCCCATTGTTTAACCTCGATAATTTTATCATGACCGACGCAAGGTTGATCTCAGGATCGGCAACAAACGAATGGTCCACTAATCCTTGTTTGATAATTAGTACCGCTTTGTCCTGCAGTTCGTCTTCTTTGGCTATGATGTCTAGGTTGTCATACAGCCATCTGTATATCTCCTCACACTCCTCTGGTCTAGCCTGGGCACACACAAGTTTCCTTGCTTCTTGTATCCGGCCCTGTTTGAACAGTTCAACCATCTGCAGTCTGTAGTCCTGTTGTCCCGAATCACCACTTGCTGGTGGCATCAGTCGGCCATCCCTGCAATTCTGTTGTAGCATGTTGATGCACTTCCTTAGATCTGGATACGATGCTTTTACATAAGTGTCAAGCACTTCTATGTCTGGGGTCACACTCTCTGTGATAAGGATCTCACAAGCCCTCGCTGTGAATTCCGTCTTGTCAATTGTTTCCATGTGGAAGCCCTGGCATCTCGAATGCAGTGCAGGGATAACCCTGTTGGGATAGTTGCAAGTCAGTATGAATCTCGCTGACGTGTGATACATCTCCATAACACCACGTAGTGCCGCCTGTCCATTTGGACTCATGTAGTCTGCCTCATCCAGCAATACATATTTGTAATCACCAAATGGCATTATCTGTACGAAGTTGTTGATCTTCTCCCTGACTGTGTCCACTGAATTCTCTCTCGAAGCATTTATTTCCAGTATGTCATAACTGCTGACATCTAGTTCATTGAACAACACTTTTGCTAGTGTAGTTTTACCCACACCAGGTGCACCACTTAACAGCAAGTGTGGGATCGCTTTGTCCGTGATCCAAGATTGTATCTGTTGTCGTTGTGCTTCATCCCTGACCACATACTCTTTCAATGTCTTAGGTCTGTAAGTTTCTACCCATAAATTTTTCATATGTTGTTATTATAACGAATTTGATTCTCTTTGTCTATATAATTGTTCTGAAGCCATGTTCTTGCCCTTCGCTTCACATTGTATATCAAAGTTCTCACTGAAACCCAGTGCCCATTGATTTGTTTCAACGTTAGGGAATAGATCGGAGTGTGCTCTCAACTTTTGTTTTTTAGCACCTCTTGCCAGTAAATCCTTCATGTCGTGTAATCCTGTGTGCATCTCTTCGGGTGTTAGTCCTGCCATTGCCAGTGCTTCGTCCCTGAAGTATGAATAGTGCATACTGGGTCTGACACCACGCCATGAGTCTATGACTCTTTTAACCCTGTCGTCATCGGGTTGGATGTATTCCTCGTCTCGAATCAAGTGATGATGTATGTCTAGTACCAGTGCTAGATGTTTCTCAAGCATCAACGATTGGTCCAGTCCATGTGACATCTCGTCATTTTCTATTGTGATTAGGTTCCTTGCTTCTGGTGATAGTTTGGGTAGTGCTTTTATGATGCCTTCCGGTCCCTGCTTGCCTGAGATGTGTACGTTTATCTTGCAACCATCCTGGAAGCTCTTGCCGAATCCCATCCAACGTGCCAGGTCTGCGTGGTATTCGAATTCTTCTATGCTCCTGTCCACTATCTCAGGTGTTGCACTTGCCAACACACAGAACTGTCCTGGATGGAAACTGATCTTGACATCATGTTTCCTGGATGCTTCTCCCACGGGTGCGAATATTTTTGCTAGATGATCTTGTATCTCTCGTTGTTGCCACCATGCCTTCCAGTCCTTCTCCGTGTAGCCCTGCAACTGTTCACTGCCCAGTCTGACCATCCTACGTCCTGGTGGTAGTGTGCCCACACGTTCTATCATACGCACTGCCGCGGCTGAATTATGATTCATTATGTCCCACTGTCGTTGCTCTGCCTCGTCCTTGTGTTCCCTCAACCAACGCATTGTTGTTGATCTGCCATTGAGATCCCTGTCCTTGGCGTTGACTTTCATTCCACCAAATTCAGATGTGTCATTGAGCCATTTACAGCAGAAGCCGATACGTTTGTGCATGTTGTTATTATAACAGATATTAGAAGTGTGTCAACAGTAAGGCGGATTATTACCGCCTTACTATTTGTAATAGAATATTACTTTTGTGATTCGTAGGCGTCCAATGTTTTTTGGAATTTACCTGCGTGTGACTTCTCTGCTTTTGCTAAAGTTTCAAACCAATCAGCAATTTCTGAAAAGCCTTCTTCTCTGGCAGTTCTCGCCATGCCTGGGTACATGTCTGTGTACTCATGCACTTCACCCTTGACTGCAGATTTAAGATTGTCCGCTGTCTCGCCCATCTTCTCACCTGTTGCTGGATCCCCAACTTCTTCTAGGTACTCTAGATGTCCGTGTGCGTGTCCTGTCTCACCTTCGGCAGTGCTTCTGAACACAGATGCTACATCTGGTGCTCCTTCTATGTCGGCCTTTTGTGCGAAGTAAAGATATCTTCTGTTGGCCTGTGACTCGCCTGCGAAAGCATCTTTAAGGTTCTCGGCTGTTTTACTATCTTTCAGTTCCATAATATGTTTTCCTTGTTTTGCAAATGCGTACTATTTGCAATGGTTAGCTTTAAACGAAAAAAAGGAACCACTAGGATCCCTTCTTTATAATTATTATAAACTAGTTATCTAGATTTGTCAACGGTTCTCAATGAATTAACAAAATGTTCGTTATGTTTGGTGTGTGGATGGGTGCCATCGGATGCCCTTAGACTGGTTATTTCGTCACTTTGGTTGTATTTTGCCAATCTTTTAGTATGATCTAAGATATCATATGTCTCATCGTCCCAACTGGTTAGTTTTACATTTTCTTGCCTTTCCAGAAATTTTATTATTTTCTTGCCTCTCCTTACAGATTGGTCTATTATTGCTTTATCTACTTTTTTGAGATAGCCTTTATCAAGAAAATCAGAACTCGTTGATCCAAGACAGTGACGGTATTCGCACAGTTCATCTCCAAAATAAAATTTTATTCTTTTCCTGTAGAGACCAGGAAGTAAAATGTAGATCTGTTTTGCAGTGATGTTACGTTTGACATAGAAGAATTGTTTTAAAATAGAATCAATGCCAGCACCCGGTGTACCTAAGTTTGCCACCTGCGAGTTGGTCTGTTTACCTAGCAGGTGTGGCCATGTTTGATCGTTTTCTAGTCCTGACCCGTATGTGACACTACACCCCAAGCAAACAACATCATAATCTTTTTTGTTTTGATCAAATCTCAAACTGTTTGATTCATAGCCCATGGGCCATTGTACGGGTAAATTTCTCTGATTTAAAATTTGTGCACCGCTAACAATATGACATTCAAACCATTGTTTGAAAAAAGTTATCTTCAGTGTACCGTTAAAAAATATCGTATTGTACCTACTTTTATTTTCATTTTCTACGTATTGGTTATTCTTCATCTCAAAGGTGCATAAAGGACTAGTGTCCTTTTTTTCGTCGTTGTGGGAAATATTTACTAATACTGACTGCAAAGAGTCTTGTGGGACAAAATTCAAGAATTCGATCTCAATGATATCTTGCACTGACTCTACTTGGTGTTCTATGTAAAAAATTCCTTTGGGAAGTTTAATAGTATTATTGTTGAATTTTATATCTACTGGTTGATATCCGTAACCGGTATTGAAGGCTATTTTTAATTTTGGAAATGGGTATTTTTCCATGACTACTCTTCTAGGAGAGATTGCATCATTGCCCAGTGTCCTATTATGTCACTGCAATTCAGTTTGAAACCGAACTCCCTATCTATGTCTCTGAGGATCTTGTTTGCTTTTGCCATGCTCAGGCCCACGTTGGCCGGCATTGGTATTGCGTTTATTGTTTTTCTCTTCAGACCTTTTGCGGCCTGTACTCTGTGCCAGCCATCTGTCAGCAAGTAGTATCCACTATCCTTAATTGGTGTGACAAGTATTGGATCCCATGCACCTTCTTTCTTTAGCTTGGCAATCCATCCGCTTTTCTCTCGGTTCAGAGGACGTACTGCACCCAGGCCCATCTCTGCCATGGTGACCAGCCGGTCTATTTCTACCTTGATTTTTTTTAGTTTAATCTGTTTCATAGTTCATGTCGTCTATACTGCCTTTGAGATTCCATTCATCGCCTTTGGGAAATGGTGGCTTGCGTAATGGGAAGTTGATCCCGTCATTTGCTTCATACCATTCATGCACACACTTTGGACCACAGAAAGGTTTAATTATTCTCTTCTGATAGTTGTCTGCGTGTATTGAGTCAAACCAGTATATGGCAGGATAGAATTCCTTGCTACACTGTTGACAGGTATGTGTGTTTTTGTTAATCATTGCCAGGTAGTTTAGTCATCTGTTGGGCACCGCCCATGTTGACGTATCCTGCCTGTTTTCTGTTGAAGTCTGGTTCGTCTTCCGATACTAGCAAGATGTCATTCTCGTCTATCATCCTCACTTCTAGTTCAACACCGATGTCACCTGCTGATCCCACTTCTTTTCTCTTGAGTTTGAACGCTCTTGACCATCTGCCATGTGCGACCAATACCCATTCACCTACTGTGACGTCAACTTGATCTCTGCCAACAGCATATACCTTGCCCCATCTAGGGTGTATGCCTCCTGCTGTTCCGTCATCATCAACCATGATGATTCCGCCTTTGGACTTTGTTTCTCCGAAGTGCATGTCGGATACTAGTACTCTATTTTTAAGTGGTGTGATATCGTTTTCAACCGTGTACTGCTTGCCGCCGTCACTGCCGAATCCTTTTGCTTGTGCTGATTTGATATCCATCTTAATATTATAGCATATTTTATTTTTTTTGCAACTGAAAAAATACATTTTCCAGAAAATCTTCATACGGCCTGTAACAATCAGGATGAAGAGTATCGTCTACGTAGTCGTATGATAGTATGAAATTTTTAAGGGTCAGCGATTTAAGTACATCAGCAGAAAAATTAAAATCAAAAATAGCTTTCCTGTCCTTAAGGAATTCAAATATTCCATTGCTATATACCGTAAAAACATCTGTTGGTTTTTGTAGATCGGTATTTCCGCAAAAATCAATAATGGATTTATTGATATTGAAATTGTTTGTAATGAATCCAGTGGTGATGTAGTGGTCATAGCCAGTTAATAACTTTTCAACTGTGTTGTATTGTTTTTGTAATATTTTTCCAAAATATGAATGTGTTGAATTATGAGACTTTGGCAATTCGTAGGCCAGGTCATTTTGTGATCTACCCACTTCGCTAAATGAAACTAAAAACACTATGTCTATATTGCATTTGGTCAGTAGTGATAAATCTTTTTCTATGGTATCGATCATCAACGAATTACCCATTCCTTTGATCGATCTATTCATTAGTGTGTAATCTTGATACTTGTTGTAAAAAACTCTATTGAAATATTGATTGTCCAACCAACTATCGCCCATAGCATAAAAAAGTTTGCTAGGTAGCTGACTTGTTGATTTATATCTTGCTCCCCATGGATACCCTTCTTTATCAACATCTAAATTTAAATCGTCTTTGTTATATTCTTTTTTAAAGATTTTACTTAGGTCGTTATTGTACATAATACATTATAAAATACCCAACATTAGAATGTCAACAGTAAAAAATTATTCTAGTCCGTCAAGAGCCGCGTCAATGCCTTTCTTGGCTGTGCTCTCTGCTTTGGGTTTGAAAGTTGCAACCGGTTTTGCTTCTACCTCTTTGACTGGTGTTGGCTCCGCTTTCTTGGGTTGTGGTGCCACTGTTTTTGTGGGTGCCGGTTTGGATGCCACTGGGGTCATCTTCTGCACGGTCTTCACTGGCTCCGCCTTTGGTGCCGACATTGGTTTGTTCTTGGTGGGGGTATCACTGACCATGCCCTTGGGTTGTTCGTAGTACTGCTTGATGATGGTTTCTTTTGGTGTGACCACCTGTCCACCTGCTCCCAATACATCGCCTCTTGCGTTCACATTCATGTTACCGACTGCCTGTACGCCTTCGTTGGCCGTCCTTAATTTTTCTATGTCCACCATGCGTCCCTGCATGGTCCTGTACATTCTTTTGGGTTTTGCTCTTGCTACCATATCGTTAAACTCCTATATAATTACTTATCATCTCAAGAATTCGGTGATGTCCAAATTGTACAGCATGGGATTGATCTTGTGTACCCCTATCAAGAACAGGCAGAAACTGGCCACGGAACTTCCCCTGCCCACTCCCCACACCATGTTGTTGGCCCTCAGTGTGTCTATGAAGTAGATCAGGAACTGTAACACACGGACAAACTGTTTCTTCTCAAACAACACATACTCCATCTGTACCCTCATTTTCTCTTCATCGTTCTGGCACTTGTCCAGCAACCATTCCAACACGTTGATCTGGTAATACTTGTCAGGCATGTGCCAGTTGTCGCAGTTGGCCTTGTCGAATATCTCAGGTTTTTCTCTTTTTGGCACGGTGCTGATCACTGGCAGATCTATGCCCAGCTCTTTCAAGCTCTCTGAATACTTGGCCGTGTCGTCAAAGTATAGTTTTGATATGTCGAAGTTGGGATCAGTGTACAGCAATTCAATGGCATCCTCTTCCGAGAATATAACATCACCGTGGTCATTTATTTTTGTCTTTACCGCCATCTAATATCTTTGGTTGGAACTCAAACACTTTCGCATGATGTTCGTGTTTGGTGTCAACAGGAATCTTTTGATTGTTCCAACTGAAGTGTCCTGTGTATATGCCTTTGTCAAGTTCTTGATCATAAGTTGCCGTGTCTGCTCTCAACCACCATGGGTCGAATTTGCTGAATTTTTCCGAGAACCAATCTGGTCTATCTAACAGTATAAGCTCTTTGCTGTCTTTGTCAACCGTGTAGGTAATACCGTCACCCTGCCATGACGAGAGTGCTATCTTGTTTATGATGATCTTGCTGTCCAGTATGCTGTTGGCCTTGCAGAAACACACCGCGGCCATGATCTGGTCATATGGTGGCTTTGGTAGTTCAACGAATCTGTTGGTGCTGGATTTCTTCAATGTGTTGTAAAGTGGTTCGTCCCTCCACGTGGTGATGGTGTTTGCGAACACCTGTTCGAACAGAGTTTTAAGTCTTTCGAAATATGCTGTCTGTTCTTTTAGGTCAGCAGTGTGAGGCGTCAGCGATATGTTTAATTTGTATTCGTTGGCGAACAGTTCACCGTCTACTATTATTATTGATTTGAATTTTGTCTTCCAAGAGAATGTGTTTGACATCAAAACTATTTACTAGTCGATGTTGACCAGGTCGCCCAGGTCTGGTTCATTCCTCAATTTCTTGTTGTTCTCGTGCCATTCCTCCAGTCGTCTTTCCCTGATTGCGTTCTGGTATGTCGCGAGTGCGTGTTGCAGTTGTGCCAACATCTCTGGGTTCCTGCCGAATCTTCTAGCAGTGTTCACTTTCCTAGAAAGTTCTTTTATCCTTTTTGAGATGTCCTCTTCGGATAAATTTCCTATTTCTTCTTGTAGTGGATGGAAGTACATTATACCCCTTTAATTGTTATGCGTACTGTTTGCCTAGTTGGTGCATCAGCACAGTTGTGCCACCGTCTGGTGACATAAACTCAAACAAAGTTCTGCCAATTCCTGTGGTTATCTGATCTGACGTTCCATCAGATCCAAATACATTGTCGGCTTTGATGGTTGCACTTGGGAAAGTCAGTATTCCTGTTGATGTTGGTGCCACTGTTATGTCCAATATGATCCTGCCCAACGCTCCTGTTGGTGGGAAGTTGATGAAGGTGAAAGTCGTGTCTGCTGTTATGGTTAAAGTTTGGTAATGACCATTCTCGTGGTTCAGAGTTACCGCACCACCGGATACACTGCCGTGTGTGTACACTGTTTCAGAAGTGTCCTTGAACTTTGCTTTTATTACTTCGTAGTCAGAAAAATTTGAGTTTGCATTTGTACTTGCTTTGTTAGTCTGCAGGTCCTCGATTTCACTCTTGGCTTCCGTGAAGTTCGTGTTTATCGCACTGAAGTTGTCCCTGAAGCCCTGTGAACTGTTGTCCTCGCCCGCCTTGGGATATGTTCCGTCTATGTTACCTGGTACTATGTTACTTGCCATTATTGTATTCCTTTGTCCCTAAATTTAAGATATTTATCGTTGCTTCTCTCCACCTTGATTATTGTACCTGCCGTGGGCACTTGCTTGGTGAAAGTTATGGTTGTTTTTTTGGTGGTGGAATTATATGATAAAGATATGCCGTATTCATGATCCGCTGATCTCAGTTGTGTATCTGCTGTTGGATTCAAGTGACCCGCGAAGCCCGAAGCGGTCCACCCTTCACCTGGTAAAACTGTGGCTGTGCCTTCCTTGACTAATATATCCTCTTGGTGTACAAGCTCATCCACTTCGAATGTTGTTGTTGACCCGTCCGCTATGAAGGTATCCGTCGCTACTTTGCTCTTGCTGACCACATATCTGTCTATGGTGAATGCTATGTTCTTGAAATTCAACTCCTTATCCTCTATTCTTTTTTTGATCAGTGCTGATGTTCCTGGCTTACAGTAGCAGACCGGTACTGCCATCACATACCCCAGTGGTGCCAGGTCTCCTGACTGCGTGGTCTTCATCCATAAAGGCAAGTAATCCCACTCCTTGTGTCCCAGGCTCTTCATCCTCGATCTCATGTTGGCCACTGCGTTGGGATAAAGTGTTTCCATGTATCCTAGATCTGCACTGAGTTGGTTGGCATATCTCACTTTTGATCCGGAAGTGCTGAATGACAGTCCACAGTCTGTCGTCACCTCGTAGTCCATGTAGTCCGCTGTGGCGTTCATGCTTGAAGCTCTAGGTCCCAGCATGGGCTTGACCACTGCGTCTCTCAATTTTATTGCACTGGAGATTGCATTACCACTTTTGTTTACCAAACTATCTTTTATCTCGATGTAGACCACTTCGTACTTGGTGTCAGTGCCTTCCTTGGCCACCGCCGTCTTTATGTCTCCGAAGTACAAGGTCTTGGCGGCGTGATTCTGTTCCATCTGTTGTTGGAACACAGTCAACGTTTGTGCCTCTAGCCCTGACATCATCAACATGTCAGGTTTTACCCTCATTCCAAATGTTGAATCCTCTGGCCTGTACATGTTCTCAACAGAATTGATGTTTGGATCCTGTGCTATGCTGTAGAATATGTTTTGGTCGATGAACGATGTTGCGTGACCTGACATGTTTCCATATTCCGTCTGTGTGTATGGGATATCTAAGTTCACGGTAAATTCTTTGGATGTGGCGGCTTCTTGGTATTGATCGCTGACCGTGACGGTGAATGTGTATGCTCTTGTTGAATCTGTGAAGTCGCTTGGATCTATCGCACCTAAGAGATTGCCCTGTTCTGAAAGTGTTATTCCTGTTGGCAGTGCGCCTGAGGTCACTGAATAGCCTAACACCCGGTTGGTCTCTTCTGCCACTGCCTCCACTGAAAGTAAACTTGGCACGTCTGCTTTTAGGGTACCTATCACTGTCGGTGTTGTGAATGCTATTCCTATGTCTATCTCACCGATCACCTTCATGGTGAACGCTTGATCTGTGAACACGTTTACACCAGTGGAGATCACCCTGTTGGCCCTCACTGTGAATGTGTAATCAGTCTCCACGGCCGACTGTCTGGCCAACTGTCCGTACAGTTCCCCGGAGTTGATGTCTATGGAAACACCAGACGGCAGTGCGCCTGACTGTATGGAGTATTCTAGGTCTCCCTGTAGTGGATCAAAGTCCTCCACATCTATCTTGACGACGACTGAATTGTCGTGTCTGAAAGTTCCGAGGTCTGATCCTGTCCTGAACACCGGTCTCCTGTTGGCACTCAGGTCCATGGTCAGTGGCGATCCATCTATCTCCGAGGCGTCAATTGTTATCGCTGTGTTTGATACCCTCCAGAAGTCCGCGGAGTACACGAAGATGGAGTTGTTCTGTTCAACGAAACTGGTGCCATCTGACACCCTGACTATGAAATCAAAGTTCTTGCTGATGCTTTTAGATGTTACGGTCTTGTCATACACAACATCATCATACTCTTCCTGTGTGGCATCATATCCGCCACGC
>Ga0208903_1001240_pt1 | contig 15136 bp, 17 predicted proteins | sample AntAceMetag02UKJ_FD_184769 | JGI IMG/M metagenome (GOLD analysis project Ga0208903, IMG submission 184769) | Saline lake microbial communities from Ace Lake, Antarctica - Antarctic Ace Lake Metagenome 02UKJ (SPAdes) (version 2) | ecosystem: Environmental > Aquatic > Non-marine Saline and...
TTGGTGAGATTTTTTATAAATGTATATTTTATATGAATAAACCATTAAAAATAGTGGTGTTTGATTTGGATGAAACACTAGGCTATTTTACAGAATTTGGGATATTTTGTGATTGCTTAAATAAGTATTTTAAAAACAATGAATATAGCAATACGCATTTCACTGAATTATTAGATTTATATCCAGAATTTATACGACCAAAAATAATAAACACCCTAAAATATTTAAAATCAAAAAAAATGGAAGATAAATGTTACAAAGTGATGATATATACGAATAATCAGGGAGATAAACAATGGGCGATAAACATAAAAAAATATTTTGATAATAAAGTCAAATATGAATTATTCGATAAGATAATCGCGGCATTTAAAGTAAGAGGAAAACAAGTAGAGTTAGGTAGAACGTCGCATGATAAAACAATGGACGATTTTGTAAGATGTACTAAATTACCCGATAATATAGAAGTGTGTTTTATTGACGATTTATATCATGTTGGAATGGTAGATGAAAAGGTGTATTACATAAACGTAAAGCCGTATAAACATCAGTTAAGTATTGAAAAAATGATAGACGCCTTTTTAGATTCAAAGTTGGGAGACAAGGTTCATGAGAAAGAACATTTCATAAATTCAATTCAACATGAATGTAAGAAATATAATTATAAGATTAGTGAAAAGATGACACAAGAGCAAGAAATAGACGAAATCATAGGAAAGCGAATGTTACAGCATTTAAAGCAGTTTTTCTACGAAAAGACAAATAAAACGTTTAAGAAAAAGAGGATTGAAAATAAGAATAAAACGCTAAAACGCTAAACTAACGAGCAAACCTCAATACTTTCAACAATTCGGTCAAATCTACACTTTTAGCATATTGATTGAAGATAGTAGTAGTGAGTAAAAATATAGCAGAAGAAAATACGACTTTCCTGTCAAATTCGTTGAATTGTGACTTGACGAGTGGATTAAATCGCAAGAGTAAGAAAATGGTAACATAGTATTTCATAAACTCTTGTAGCGTATCTAAATACTTTGGATTATAAGTTCCGATTTGTAAATACGCAATTATATATAATACATACGACGAATACAGAGCAATATTAAATACCAACTGATGAACTATCATTGACTATATATGTATATTGTAGTGAAATAAAATTTATACATATTATACATATTATACAGATTATTCATATTATTCATATTATTCATATTATTCATATTATTCATATTATGCTATACATTGACATCGATGGTTAACTTACTACCTTTTGCTTTGTATATTTTTTCATTAGAACTGGTTTCATTAGAACTAGTTTCATTAGAAATGGTTTCATTAGAACTGGTTTCATTAGAACTGGTTTCATTAGAACTGGTTTCATTATAATTCTGTTTTTTCTTATATATACCTAAATGACGTGCGCTGGCATCGGTTGCGTGACAATATTTAGGCATCCAAAATCCAGGAATAATATCTCCTCTTCCAGGATAATAAGTCTCGAACAGTTCTCTATAATATAATTGCTCCTTTGTAGTCGGTGGATTAAATAGATATTGTTTTATTTTTTCTTCAAATTCCGTATCAGAGTACTTGTCAGATAATGTTGCTTGAATAATTTCATACCATGAATTGTGTTGAGAACTAACGCCATCACTAAAAGCCTCCTTGGTTCGCCATAAAACGTCTCTTGGTAAAAGAGAGGGGTCCATATCAGCAATCGATTTTCTAAGTAGATATTTTTCGATTTTTTCACCGTGATTATGATTTCTCTCGTTAATCGGCAAAGATAAATAGGTATGAACAAATGTTCTGTCTAAAAAGGGGGTTCGTGGTTCTAATCCATGACACGAAATACTTCTATCACTTCTTAAAACGTCATAATATTGGAGATTGGTTAATAATCGCTTACACTCGTAATCGAATTCAATATCACTAGGACAATTATGAAAATACATATATCCACCTGTTAATTCGTCTGAGCCATCTCCATTAAAAATAACTTTGGCATCACTATGTTCAGCTATATATTTCGCAACAAGATAATTACCTACACTTGCGCGAACGGTAGTGGTATCATAACTTTCTATATTATAAATAACTTCAGGTATAGCCGAAAAAAAATCATATTCGGTTAAAATAATTTCAGTATGTTTAGAATGAATATGTTTAGATACCATTCTAGCATACTCCAAATCAGAACCACCACTCATACCGATACTATATGTTTGTAATTGGCCTTTTGGAACAAATTTAGAAACGAGTGCCGAAATTAAACTGCTATCCAATCCACCTGAAAGAAGACAAGCCATATTACGTTCCATAGTAATGACGCGTTTTCTGACAGCCTCTAATAAAGTATCATAAATAACATTGGAATGTTCATTAGTTTGATGGTTTGATACCATAGCTAGATGGTTGCCTATAATGTTGTGATTATAATTAAATGCCGTATATGGTGAATGCGGGTTTGAACATTCAAATTCCCCATTGGTCATTGTAAACTTAATATACGTGCCAGCATTAAAATTCTGACAATTATCACATAGTCCCGATACTTGTTTTAACAGAGAAGAAAATACGAGTAGTTTATCCTCCGTTTGTCCGTAATACAATGGTCTAACACCCAATGGATCTCTGGCAATAAATGCCATGTTTATGTTTGAATCATATAGAGCAAACGCAAATACGCCGTCTAGATTTTGTAGAGTATATTCAATACCATATCGTTGATACAAATGAATAATACTTTCACAGTCAGAGTTGGTGGAAGGAGTGAGATTTAATAACTTGTAAATGTTTTTATAATTGTAAATTTCTCCATTACAAATCAGATAGATACCATCGATACAAATCGGTTGATTAGATATTTCATCTAGTCCGTTAATGGCTAATCGATGAAATCCAAACAAAACATTGTCATTGATGGTTTTAATGGTGGAAAATTCTGGACCGCGTGACTGGCCGGCAAAGAAGTGTTTATTAATGGACGGATATAAATTTGAAAATACATCCGGTTCCAATAGCTGGAACAGCGCAAAAATTCCACACATAGGTATATTAAATAGAACAAATCCTTTAGGTAATTTACAAAATATTATATTCGAGTAATATATTAATGAATAACATAAATAACATAAATAAAATGTATGGAGTGGTAGAAGGATTATACACATGTAATCACGGAAGGGTAGATGAAGTAAATACAAGAATAGCGGATAGAAATATACCATCTAAGGGATTACAACCCCAATATAGCATTCGACCAACTTCTACAAAATATGGATATATGCCTATCTTAGATCAATATAAGAAGGCAACTATACCATTACAATCATTCACGCCTTATTCAACAAGCACCACATTTAACCCAGGTAATGCCAAGGCTCCTTGGAGTGGGTTTTCTAATAATATAAATACGGAGTCGCAACTGAGAAACCAGTTTTTTGCCCTACAAAAATGCGAGCAGTCTGTATATGTTCCATCATCGACAAGTGATTTATATCAAACCAGAGTGGATTATACTCCTCAAAAACAAACACACCCTTTATTATTTGACAAGCCGGATTTAGCACCATTTAATCCGAATATTCATAATTTAGGTACTAGCTTATTTAATAATCATACTAGATACCAGTTAAAAGATAGTTCTTGTGATATGTAAAAATACAAAATATATATTCATTGAAATATGTAAATGGATGTTTCAATGAATGAAATAGATAATATTACATTGAGTTATTTTGCGAATAAATCTCAGTTTCATAGTGTTTTAAAAAAGTCGGAAATTATTAATGATAAAAGATTTATCAATGATAAAAAATTTTATAAAAAGCGGATAGTAGATTTGACGAAGCGATTGTTTAGGGAGGAAGAGGAAGACACACAAGTAAGTCATTTTTTTAATATATATGTCAAGTCCTGTGTAAATTACCTGAAGTTTTTAGACAAAGGCGATATAATACAAGAAAAATACGGCTCGCTAGATGAAGCGAATAGAATATCCAAATTAGAAAAGACAATTAACTGTAATGAAGATGGTATAGAAATAGAAAGTAGCGAATATAAAAATTGCGACTATTTATTTAGTAAACCGGAAGACGTGAAAAAATTAAATTTAGATATGTTTGTAATAAAGACAACGACACAAACGTCGCATAAAATTTTACCGAAGAGAGAAAATATTAATATAAAGACCAAAGAACATAAAACAAAAGGAATAATAAAAAAGAAAAATATTAATAATATTTATGAAGACTCGAAGAAAGAAACATGACAAGTTGGAACTAAACCTCAATAAAACGAAAACGTCATCGAACTCATCGAACTCATCGAAATCATCGAAATCAACAAAACCAACAAAAATAGTAGGCTTGACGAATTCGTATAAGATGGAAAATTGTAGTCCGAATCCAAACAATAGTGAGTTTTCATGTTATACTAGCGAGGCGTTATTTAAAATGAAAGAATATTGGAATGCTAGACACAGGCGCGATATGATATCTACAAATGAACCAAAAGAAATATGGCTAGAATTAAAGGACAAAATGTCAAGTAGTTGTGATAGAGAATCTTGTTGGTTAAGAAGTAAATTTATGGATGGGGGCGTAGATAGTAATTTGTTAAATTATACATTTGCGCCAAAAGCCCCGGATGATTGGAAAAGGAAAGCAAATGAATGGTTAAGTAGTTTAGATATAGAGGCAGTTATGAAACAATATGAAAAATACTATAAATGCTTTGAATTTTTAGGACCATCACCTATAGATTTTGATTTTCATAAACTATATGGTGAATGTGTTTGGGAAGAATTATGTAATCTAAATCTAAGTGAATTTATAAAGCGAGACAAGAATAAAATTGGTATCATCTTAAATACCGATCCTCATTATAAAGACGGCGAACATTGGATTTCAATGTTTGTGAACATAAAGAAAAAATTAATTGTTTATTTCGATAGTAATGGCAATCCTCCACCGCGTCAAGTAACAAAATTAATAAATATGATTAAAACACAAGGAAAACAATTGGGAATAGATTTTAAAGTATATATGAATACATTAGAACATCAACAAACCGACTCAGAATGTGGTATGTATAGTTTGTATTTTATAATTCAGATGTTAAAAGATAAAGATGTTAACTATTTTTTAGAACATAAAATACCAGATGAAGAAGTATTTCAATTAAGAAAGAAATATTTCAATATATAAGTGAATAAAAATATAAACATTATTAGTATGATTACTATATGGAATTTATAAGTAATCATAATAAAGGGTTGATTTGGGGATTGTTACAAGAAAGTGATGCTTTTAATGGAATAGAGAATGATAAATTCACTAACATCCAAGCTATGTTTGAGGATACAGTTATCAATGTAGATAGGACTAATTCGAAATTGACATTATTGGAAAAAAATAAATTGACTATGAATACAATGATAAAGAAAATCAACCACGAAAAGACTCGCCCGAAAAAAACAATTCAAATGGTTTATAGAGCTGAAGATTTACAAAATAAAAGAGAACAAGACTTTAATCTGAAATTAAAAGAGCAACAAGATGATTTAAATAAACTAATAAATCCTACGAAACCCAAAGAAGTGAGTTTTAGTGATGCTAATAGTCAGGAGGATGCTCCGATTGGAGATGAAATGGATAGGTTAATAGCGGAGCGACTAGCTAGCAGAGAACGTGAATTAGAAATACCGCAGATTACGTTGGAAGCCGAGCAGTGGTTAAATAATAACCGTGAGGTAAATAATAACCGTGAGGTAAATAACAACCGTGAGGTAAATAATAACCGTGAGGTAAAATTACATATAGATGAAAAAAAGGTATCTTTCAATGAGAATATAACCGTAGAACAAAACGAAATAGTAGATAAGTCAACGGCACAACTAACTGTCCCGAGAGAAATAATAACAGAAAATAGTATATTTAATAAATTGAAACGAAAACCAGAAGAGCAAGTAATTAATAAGGGAGTAAATCTAGAATTAGAAATAAAGATGTTGCGTGAAAATCAAAAAATAATAATGAATATATGTTCTCAAATATTATCTATATTACAAAACAAAAATGATATAGATGTAAAATAAAATATTGTGTTATACTAAATAGAATACAAGTATGAGTAGAAAAAATAGCAGAAATAATAGTATAGAAATATTCATAACTAGACGAAGAACTGCTAGTAGTAGTAGTAGCAATAGTAGTAGTAGCAATAGTAGTACTGGAAATAACGAATGTAACAGAAGTATGAGTATAGGAAGTATAGAGTCTATTACAATGGAAGACACTGATAACATTGATAACGTTTATGTGAAATCCAATAAAAAACAAATAGTAATACACCGACCGAAAAGAAAAATGAGACAACTAATTTGAAAATATAATAAAAAGATATAAATATTTGTTATTATATATAGTATCGTAATGGATGAAGACAAAATAAAAGAAATATTAGAAGAAAATGCTAAATTAAAAGAGGAACTTCAATCAACCAAAGACCATCTAAAAAAATACACAGCACCCGCAAGTAGTAAGGTATATTATGAAAAGTTCAAGATGTTTCTACAAGAAAAAGACAAATTGAATAAAGAAACAACCGAGTTTTATAAGCGTGATGTTTGGAGGAAAATGAAGTTTAGGCAATATAGTTATGGAAAAAAATCAATAGATACATTCCTGAATAAAATCAAAGAAACCTTCGGTGACAACATTCTAATTGGTTATGGAAATTGGAGTAGAAGCACTCAAATGAAACATATAATGCCTACGATGAATAAGGGATTGAGGAAACTGATTCATAATAAATATGATACACTTACCATCAATGAGGATTACACCTCTCAAAAGTGCTGTGAATGTTATAAGGATTTGAAACATTACAAGGATAAAAAAGGAAAGGAAATATACAGATTATTCCACTGTTCTAATTGCGTGAGTTATGAAAACAAAAATACCGTATTTAGAACAAGGGATAAGAACTCTGCTATTTCCATAATGAAACTAACGAAGGAATGGATAGAAACCCAAACCAGACCAAGCGAGTTTCAACGACACCCGTCTTTCACCTGTGTAACAATAGCAGGGGTAAGTAAGACGATCGGCAATGGAAAGATTGCCTATTGATTTTACATCACCGTATTTTTAATGGGATTTTGTCTCATTTTTCTTTTCGGTCGGTGTAACTAAAGAAACAACTAGGAGAATAAGAGATGTGTATTATGAATTAGACCTTGAACCTTCGCCAAATCCATTGTATTTACCCCATCTTACATACACAACATGGAATGATACGTTATCAAACGCAAAAAATAAACCATTATTACGTCATCGAGTAATACAAATGTAAAATAAGTATTGATTCTTATCATAATAACATATTACAGTTCTATATCGTATTATGTTATTGAAAAAAAATGAATATGAACAACCAATAAACTACGCCGTGACAAATTTAAACTTACCATCTGGTTTTTTTACTAATTTACCGACTAATATAAGTTCGCTTCCAAATTTGGTAGCATCATTATAACTTTGTAAATCATAAACTTCATTTGTTTGGGGATTTCGAGCAAATTTCTTTTTAATACCATCAATTGGAATAGTGATTTCATCCGCTTTCCAAGTAAGTGTTCCTTTATTTCTTTCCGTTACAGTATCTACTTCTTCATTCGAAATGGACGGTTTATAAGAAAATGAAGACGGTGACGCTTTACCAAATGTGAAACACTTGATGGCATCTTTTGTTCCTGGTTTATTGTAAATGGAACAATCCATTGACGCTTCCTTTACAGATGTTAAAAGCTGTTGACTAATACGTTCTTTAATGGTAGATATTTCATAAAGAGTTTCGTCACTTGTCACAGGTATTGTTTCATCAAATTTACTTACGTCGTTTAGTTTTAATTCAACTGCTCCATCACCAGATAATTGTTCCTTTGTGAACGTCATCAAGTATAAAAACACATTTACGGTTCTTAATTCGACTGGTAACTCTTGATGACTACATATTCTGCGGGCTCTACCAATAACTTGTTCAATACGAACCGGATGCCAATAGGGTTCAATGATATGAACATATCGTGTGTTTTTTAGGGAAATACCTTCTGCGCCAGAAGCAGTAATCATGAGCGTTTTAATAATTTCACCATATAAATTGTTGGTAGAAATCATCGATATTTCACTTGTAATTGTATCTGGAACTGAAGACCAATTGCTATTGTAAATATTTCTTATAATTTCCTTTTCATCGTCTGTTTCAGTACCTGTATACAAGGCATAAGTAGGCAGACCGCGTTTATCTTCTGGTATAGCAAGACGCCATATATCAGCCGCATCTTTTTTAATTTTAAATTGGGTAAACCCGTTCGCATCTAAAATCAGTTTTAAAACACCGATACCTTCTATGGTTCTGAACTGCGTATAAATCAAATGTAATCCGCGAAAGTCGGGGTCTTTCAAGTTTTCAAGAACATTCAAAAATTTGGGACTATAGATTTCCAATCCTTTGGGCGTTAAATATTTGTCGGCATTATCCTTTAAGTATTTCATTTCAGTTTGAATTCTGGCAGCATAAGAAGAATCTGTTCCACTTTTAAGCTCATTTTCTAACAAATCGATATCATCTGCCCCATAAAGTCCGTCTGGATTATCCAATCTATCTCGAACTGAGATAGCATCTAATATATCTTCGTCGGCAGTTCCTTTTAATACGGATTCAATGTCTTCTCCTTCTTTTGGCATAGGTCTACGATTTTCAGGGAAAACAAAATTACAAAATGCTCTTGAAAAAATACGATAAGAGGAGACTGTGTCACTATACACATCCGTTGCGACCTGTTTCAGTTTTTTCTTGGCGGCCGATTTGGCAATCTTTCTTTCTTGGATTCGTGCTTGTTCGTATACACCAAACTGAAAATTACTCATAGGAATTTTAATGACTTTAAAATCAGTGTCTTTATTAAACGATGGCATAAGTTGCTCTTGCGCGCTTCGAAAGTAAGACGTGAGCCCTAGAATACGACGTTTAAACAAATTTTCATTTTTAATATTACCGGTGACTGGGTCTATAAAACGATTTTGGAAAGAGTCCAAGTTATCTTCTAGCGATTTGAATGTATCAACCTGAATACTATTCGCAATGACATCAATTTCATTCTTATTTAAAATAGAGGTAATCATTCTAACAAAATCAGCATCACTAACATCCCCTCTATTTTTGATATTTGAATTAGAAACACCTTTATAAACGCCAACTTTCTGAACATTTGCGAATCCGAATGGATTGCGTGTTACCGTAAGTAATTTAGAAGATGGTTTATAATCCAAATAATCTAGCATATTAAACGGTTCAAACATTTTTAACAACTCTTCCTTGTTTATTTTACGCGAACTTTTAATATTCAATGGAAACGTCCATGTTTTAATATAGCCTCTTAAAATATTGAATAAGATGGCAATTTCGTTGGGATAGTTAATCATAGGGGTTCCTGTCAATAAGACAATTTTACAGTTTTGCGCAGACAGCAAATATTCATACAAGCGCATAGAAATGGATTCGGGACGTTTCATTTTATTTACAATACGACTTACAAAATTGTGAGCCTCATCAACTATAACTACTTTATCGTCAAATGGATTAACTGAATAATCGCGTGTCAAGTCCTTTAAATGACTGTTTCGCAAACCATTATAATTAATGAACTTGTAGCGATAAGTAATCATCTCATTTATTTGTAAGTCGAGACTCTTCTTTTCGTCGGTCGACAAATCGTTGAAATTGGACGGCTTTTTTACATTGACTAACCAAGCACCTCCATTTTTTCTAATAAAATCAGAAGTAAGACTTAATATTTTAGACAATGCGTCGATAACTTCTTCTTTATCTGCCGCCTGCGCATCTTTTTCGCTTTTACTTTTACCACTTGAAATAACAGGAATAAATTCCCAGTATTGATTTTTCTTGTAAATGGTATCTCCACAATTTTTCAACTCTTGTAAATAATTCATACGTAAAGAAGCAGGAGTCATAACAATAACTTGTTTATTTGTTTTCATACCTTCTGCGATAGCAATCGAACTACACGTTTTACCACTACCTAGACCATGATAAAGAAGTAATCCTCTATAAGGAGTATATAAATTTAGATAATCTCTAACTATTTTTTGATGTGTTAACAAGACAAATTTGGCGTCGTCTGGTCTGTCACAACTAATAGTGGATTCCATTTTATCGATTTCTTCTTTATAGGGTCTAAATAAAGCATTTATATAGTTGATAAATATCTCTCGGTTATTCATATAATAAGCATTTGCTTTCAATAAGACCTTGTTTTCCTTTGGGGGCAATCGTGCGATAATTGTAGAATCGCCGATTATTTTTTCCATATCAATATCGTCAGCAATTACGTCCATTTTCGGTTTGATAGTACGTCTAGTTTCGGGTTCAGCTATTTCATCGGGTCCTTTTTCAACAACTAATTTTAGTTTTTTAGGTAGTTTTTTTACCTTTTTACTAGCAGTAGCACTAGCAGTAGCAGTAGCAGTAGCACTAGCAGTAGCAGTAGCAGTAGCAGCAATCGGTGTCGGAGCAACCTTCCCAGGTATGTTACTTGAAACAGTTTTTTTAAGTTTTTGAAGAAAATCGCCCCGATTAATAAGCCTATCTTTTGTTTTATCTAATACTATAGTTTGAATTTCAACGTTTTCTTGTTGAGCAGGTTCTACAATTTTAACTTTTATTTGTTCTATTTTTTTTGGAACAGGTTTTACTTTTAATTTTTCTAAAAGACTTGTAGACATCTTATATTAAATAAAGACATAAAAAAACATTTATTTACCTATTATTTATCTATTATTTTGTTTGTTGGTATTTTCATTTGTGGTTGTTATTATTCTAATAATTGGAGTGTTTCCTCACAAGCCAATTGCTCGGCCTTGCGCTTAATTTTGTGTGTTCCACTACCAAGAAATACAAATACCTTTCCATCCAATTCTAATTTACTCTGAATACTTTCAAATGAACCGAATGTCTTAAAATGAAATGCGTCTTCCTTTCGAACGGCGTGAATCTTTTGTCCTAAACACAAATATACACCCATCTCGTAGCCGGTTTCATCCTTATGATTAATTTCAATATAATGGGGGGTGTCTTGGAACCTCTTTTGAATTTTCACTTGTAGAATATTCTTATAGTTATCATCATCTTGAATTAGTTTGACCCAGTCAATATGCTTCTCGAAAATATTCTCTACGAAGATTTGAGCCATTTGAAACCCGGGTCCAGTAACAAATACGTTTTTAAACCACCCTTCTTCATCCTTTACATCGATTTTATTAAAATCTAAGAAAAGTGCTCCTAGAAAGGCCTCAAATAGACAACCCAACTTTTTTAAATTGGTTCGCGTCTTCTTTTCCTCTGCGTGCTTTGAAATAATATAATATCTATGTAACCCCATTTCAAGTGCCAATTTACCAATGGCTTCATTTTTAACGACTGCGATTTTCTTTTCTGTCATAAACCCTTCGTTCTCTTTAGGAAATCTACGATACAAATAATATTTAGTAATTAATTCTAAAACACCGTCGCCTAAAAATTCGAGACGCTCGTTCGATTTAGTATGAAGAGGTAGACAATCGATTGGTTGTTCAGTAATAGTAATATTTTCTTGTAAATTATAAAGCTGAGGTCTTTTTGTATACGATTTATGAACAAATGATCTACTATAAAGCGTCAGATTATGAACCTTACCAGGAACACCGTATTTTGTTAGAATAGATTGAACTTGGCTCAATGTAATCTCAACGTTATTTGAGTTATAAGGATTAAAAACTAATCCTTCGTCGGTTTTAACAATATCATCATCATGCGAAATCTTAAATTCTGTCATTATATGGTTATAGATAATATCTATGTTAGTATTTAGGTTGTTTCGATTAATATAATAAAAGTAAAAAAAAAATATTTAGTGATTATATAAATGGTCGGATATATGCAAGGAAGTAAAAGAGCTAGAAGTACACCTTCGATTTCTAATAAAACATCTATTTTTGGAATTATGGGAGGTCTTGCTCCTCGTGTAGGTGTGCGTGATGTTGCTGCGTATAGACATATACAAATTAAGGGAGGCAAAGGATTACCTCAATTATATGGACTTACCCCTGCTCAACAACAGACTTACTTACAGCAGAACAAGTTACTTTCTGTTAACCCGCTCGCGTCGGGTGGTGTTGGAAAACGTATGTTAATGTTCCGTTAAATATGTCAAATATAATAAGAATCAAACATTGACAAAACCAAATAATATATTATCTAATTGTATAATATATTATGCCTCAAAGAAATGGATATAGAAGTCATCGTGGTCGTTCTGCTGTAGCTAGAAGAACTGAATTTGGTGGTGCTAGTGGTACCAATGGAATTATGCCTGCTGTCTACGTAATGACGACAACTGGCGAAAGAGTTAGAACAAGTTATTTTGGTGGACCTAAAAAGGGAGGTTCGGCACCGAGTGCAACGGGATTTATGAGAGCAAGTTCAACGTCCCAAGCATTTCAACCGGCAGCCCCAGCCCAAAGACCCAACTTCTTATTTAACTTTAGACAGAATTGGGCGCGCGGATATGCGGGTGCTGGAGGACCTTTGCTATAAATTGAATTTATAACCAATGATTTTAAATGCAAATCTATATTATACTATAAATTATGGATAATATGGATAATAAATCAGAAGGAATAAACTCATTATTTGATATTACACCGACTAAAAAGAAAAATGAGACAAAACTGTCGTTATTTAACTTCTTATGAATGGTGGTGTAAAAGCACCTTTTCAGGCGTCTGCCTACTTGACGGTTCCAATTAAGGAACGGTTAGACAGTTCTTTATACAATCATTTTCATATCTCTACTACACTGGGTTAAATTTTAGATTGTAGCAGTAGAGTTATCGGTTTCTTTTTTATACGATTTATGAAAATGAAGGGAAGCGTCCTCAAAGATTTTTATTTTTAAACCACTAAACTTATCCTCCTTATAACTGTGGTGGGTGTAAGAATAAATATAGGTTCTTCTCTGCTTACTATGATTAGTAGTAATCCTTTATGTTGTTTATAAATTAGTTTGTCTCATTTTTCTTTTTAGTCGGTGTAATCCAACCGATAAAGAAAATGATTTATTACAACCAATTAATGATGAGAATAATAATATGGATATAGTCAATGACAACCAATCAAGCGATGAAGTTCAATCAAGTGATACATCAGTACCTTTAATAAAGAAACGTAGTCGAACACAATCGGATGATGACTCAATGGATAAAGTTCAGTCAATGGATACATCGATACCTTTAACAAAGAAACCCAGACGTGTTAGAAGTGCCGGAGGAAATAGATCCAGGAAAATCAAAAGTAAAAAACTACCTCTAAAAAAAACTACGCACAAGACACATCCTAAAAAACGGACGTCGTCTACTATAAAACATAACAAGCTAAAGCATAAGTAAAAACGAAACACTCGTAGAAAAAGATAAGTTAGTAATAAAAAAGTAGTTAAACATAAGTAACGTAATATAATTATTTATGTTTATTAAAATAGATTATAGAGAAAATGATTTACTTACGACAATGAATTTATTGTTTAAGGAACATAGTCACGAGGTTCAATTGGAAAATTTGGCTATTGGAGATATAATTCTTTTAAATGATAAACAAGAAGAGAAAATCATTTTTGAGAGAAAATCTCTCTACGACCTGGCCGCAAGCATAAAAGATGGTAGATATTCTGAACAATCATATCGATTGAATGAGTGTTCACAGCATAATCATAACATTGTCTATATAATCGAAGGTGACTTGGAGAGATATAACCCGACAAAAGGTCGAATGGATAAAAAAACACTTTATTCGGCATTAATTACACTGAATTATTTCAAGGGTTTTTCAGTTTTAAGAACAAAGAGTATCAATGAGACTTGTGAATTAATTGTCAATTTTGCTGACAAATTGGGAAAAGAACCCAAAAAGACGAGCTATTACGATGAAAATAAGGTAGAAAAAGAGGTTAGTTATTGCGAGGTTATGAAAAAGCAAAAGAAGAACAATATTACGACTGAAAACATAGGAGAAATTATGCTATCCACTATACCTGGGGTGAGTAATAAAAGCGCTATTTCAATTATGAAAGAATTCAAGACAATACGCAAGTTACTGACGGCATTAGAAAAGGATGACAAATGCTTAGATTCTTTCAAAATAACATGTGATAGTGGGCAAACGAGAAAAATAAGCAAAACCTGTATCGAAAACATCAAACAGTTTATTTTTAGGTCGGATATAACGACAGTTGAAAATCAGGTAGAGTCTCTGGATGGAAATAAGGAGGTAGATAATGAAGAAGCTATAGCTTAGCTTAGCTTAGGCGAACGAACGAATAGAATAGAATAGAATAACGAATAGTAATTCTGAAAAAAACCGTCGGATTTAATATTTGTCTATAGTAAATGGATGAGTTGTATACATATTTAGGCTATATATTGATAGCAATCCTATTCTATTTGATAATGAAAACCATATTTAACAAAAAGTCAATGTCAAAAGAAGGGTTTACGGGACTATTCAAAGAAACGTCCGAAACAAAAAAACCGGAGGAATTAGATAGTGTAAGTGCTATAGAAGAAAATATTAAAAATATTCAACATGCTACCAGTAAGACGATTGAGCAGATGAATTTAGTGAAAAATAGAAAAAACTGGGAAGAACTAATTGTAGCCATGGAAGATAGAATCAATTCTGCTTCTTTAGTGTCGGTGGCAACATTGGCATCCATGATAAAAGCTGACCCTGAAAACGAGAAATTAATAACCATCGTCGGAAGATTTAACGAACTAAATAAATATAAAGAAACGTTGAAGGAAAATATGAAATATTTGGATGGATTGAAGTAAAAATGCTAGAAAAGTAGTGTTTTGAAATATTTACACGTAATATTGTTAAACCCAGATAAAAATATATTCAATAAATATTATATATTTGTATTGTATATTATGTTGTCTGATACACAACCTACTCAATTGGTTCATCCTGAGATTCAATCAGGCCATTCATTCACAAATGTATTGCTCGTTGA
>Ga0208903_1001245_pt1 | contig 15103 bp, 18 predicted proteins | sample AntAceMetag02UKJ_FD_184769 | JGI IMG/M metagenome (GOLD analysis project Ga0208903, IMG submission 184769) | Saline lake microbial communities from Ace Lake, Antarctica - Antarctic Ace Lake Metagenome 02UKJ (SPAdes) (version 2) | ecosystem: Environmental > Aquatic > Non-marine Saline and...
GTTTGCTCTATAAGCTGTAAATACTGTGACCTTGTCATACTGCCAGATGACTTTAAGTACTTATCTAAGTTATCTAAGTTGTTTTGTTTCTCCTCTTCAACGAAAATTGCTGAGGTTGAAGATAACATCATTCAACCAGCCATCAAAAACGGGGGAGTTCTTAGTAAGCTCTAGGGCTGCTTCATGGTCAAAATCAATTTGTGCAGCTAAATCAGTCCCTTCTGGGAATTTAAGTGGCATAAGTGTACTAGCATGATCTAGCGTTAGGCCCTTCCAGTTAAGCACAGAGGCTTTTACAAATTCTGATACAAATAGTTCATTATCTACTACTTCTTCTTTTTGGCGTGTGGCTGGGCTGAAAGCAGTTCTTGTGCATGCTTTTCTAATTTTGTTTAGCTCTTCCCTAGATAGGTAAGCAACTTCTACTTCAAAGCCGTCCAGGCCCTCAAACTCAACCCAAGCTTCTAGCTTAGTCTGAAGGTATTGTGTAAATTTACTCATTATTTCTCCTTGCAATAAAAAAAGGTGTAGCTGAAAAATCCCAGCTACACCTCAATTATAGTGTTATAACTCTTCTTTGTCAAGAAGAATTTTTCTTATGTGGCACCAATATACGTGATTGTTGCTTCGTCATTTGACGTAATAGTAGATGGCAGACCGTGGAAGGCAACGTCAACAGAGATAACATCTTCTGACTGAACAGAAGGAATCTCAAGGTGCGCCGTAGGTAGCGTAATCGCCATAGAAGGCGTATTGCCTAGGCCACCTAGAGTGAATGTAAGTTCAAAACTATTAGTTACTGTTGTAATATCATCTAGAGCATCCGCTAGAAGCTGACCGCTAGTAGAGGTATCCGAAGCAATTTGCTCAACATATGCTGTAAAGTTACCTTGTACAGACTTGTTACCTGCAATATGCCCAATAGGTCTATTAACAATACCAATAGTTTCTGGTGTAAGGAACTGGATATTATTAGAGAAGGACACAGAACCACCAGTAAGCGTAATAGTGTATACACCGTCACTGCTATCACCTGGGTACGTAGTAGTATTTGCAGCAGTAACTTCTAGAGAAGTTAGCTTGTTACGAATGAAGTTATCAGTATTTGTAATATCTTCTACGATTGCGTTACTAGCATCAAAGCTTGAAACTTCTGATAGAGCGGAACCCATGCCCGACCAATCAATCATGGAAATACCATCAACGTCAAAGTTAACAGTAGCTTCGTTCACTACGCAGTCTGTAATCTTATAGATTTTAACGTTTACATTTGCACCATCATAGTCTGAGCTACCCTGTAGTTGAGCACCTACAACAAAGTATAGATTAAACTTACCAAGCTCAATGCGGTTAGATCCTGCAAATGAGATATTAGTATCCGTAGTATCAGCTGTAATATTAGCTAGGCTGAAGTCATACGTGGCTCCACCACCCGGAGTACCAAGACCTACAAAGTTAGCCCATAGAGCTTCTTCGATAGCGTGATGATTACCTGCGCCGGCGACGTTGTCTGCAAAGCCTGCAGAAGCAGAACCAACTGCTTTAAAGGGGCGTACATATGTGGATAGTGACCAGTCAGCTGGTGCTAGTGCATCGTTAAACACACGGCGACCGCGTTTGGAAATACCTGCAGGTGTAGCCATTTCGTTCAGAACTGTTTCTGATGTTGTGTTACCTTGTGAAAAGTTAAAGCCGTCCATTACTGGGATTTCCCAGATCACTGTACTAGCGCCTACTTTCTCAAGGTACACTTTAGTGTCTCTTTTTAGAAATAATGCCATTTAGTTTTCTCTCCTAACTAGTTTCCTAGTAATGGACCCGTACGCTCATCTCTCCGATGGCAATAGGGTCTAATGTTCCTTCGTCAGTAGACAAAGAAAGAACTGTTATATCGTGTGTTGCTTGGGTCTGCCCAAGTTTATCCTTGTATAGTAGCCTACCATTATCTTCTATTAAAGTTTCAATGTCCTCTAATACTGCGTCCAACCTAGTTAGTGGGTTTTCTTCACTAACAAAAATTATTATCCTAAAAGATAGGTACCTATCTTTGTACCCAGAACTTTGGTAATCTCTAGACTCCTGCCCAGCCACTACACATATCGCGGGAAAATCCGCCATATCGGATAAAAATTTAAGGTATGGGTACACGTTACCACTAACATCTGACAAAAATGTACCTGTACCATTAATACTTCTAAACAAGTCTACTAAACTAGACGTAATAGAAGTACGTCTACTTGTATAATTTCTAGAAACGCTCATCTTATCCTTCCGCAAATTTTAATAACGAAGCTCTAGTTGGGTCATACTCCGCCAATATAGAGCGCATAGCTGCTTCAATTAAAGTTGCGGGGTCCCTTTCAACTACAGAATTCCATGGATAGGAGCCCCGAGTCTTAGAGAATACTTCGTATGGGCTATACATATATGAATAAAATATAGTATTATTTTTGTATAGATTTGCCCGCACAGACCTGGAAAATCTACCTGTTCTATTCTCTAGCCCTGGGGCCGTCATCCTGCTAGCCACTTCCTGACTTATAGCACTATTTATTAATCCCACGAAAGAAGTATTATCTACTTGATTATTACCAGAGAATGTAGTAGGTGCTGGAGACCTAACTGCTTTTTTTACAGAAGGATTTTTGCTGTCTCTTTTTCCTTTTTTATAAACAGACTTAATCTTTGCAACACCCCTAGCTGCAGACAAAAAAGATACTTTCTTGTTTACAGAAGATCTTACTTTTTTCCCGGAGCCCTTATCAATTTTATTTCTTGCGCCAAATATTGTTTTTATTGCGGCACTCATTAAAGAGTCAGAGCCAGATTGATATGCGTTAGAATCAGCTAACATAGCAATAATATCAGGCTGCGATAAAACTTTATCAAAGTTGCCCTTAAGCTCTTTGTCCAATATAGCTAATAGCATCGCAGTTACTTTACCCTTACTTTGGGCATTGAATCCACGACGCTCCACCGTAGCTAGTATTTCCGTCTCTACCTTTCCATCGACGTCTATTGTCATGACTCTAGAGGGGCCTTTAGTTGTTGTTACTATGCCGCCTACTTTAGTTGTATAGTACAGAAAATCTGCATTTATATTTTCTGTTAATAATACGTTAATAACATCTTTAGTCGTTACACCTTGAGCAGTATCCATATCCTCTAGTATACTATCTAGCTTTCTTGCTACGGCAGCTATATTACCTATAGTTAGAGTCATATTTTTTAGTTTTTGCCACCCTTTAACACTGGAATCTATTTTTCCTAGCGCAGAAGCCAAGGATGTTTCCATATTCTTAAGCTTGGCATATCCTGCAGATACTATGTGCCCATAGTCAAAGATTGTTATACCCTCTTTAACTAGCTCTCTTTCTAGATCGAGAATTGGCTTGCTACCTGTTTTAGTACTACGTGTTGAGGCTGTGGTTGACTTAACAGCTACAGTAGGCTTCTGATTCTCATCTAATAAGGCTTCTGATATACCAACTTTAGGATCAGCACGGCTTATAGGATTCAGAGAGGGCCCTTGGTCAATAGTAACTTTAACAGTAACTAAGGTATATTGATGCTCAAAACCGTCTGGATTTTCGTATTTAAATATATACTTTAGACTTTTTCTACCTAGAATATCAAACTTGCCTATTTCTTGACTTCCCTCTTTATAGACAAGTTTTAGTTTATCACTTTCAATACCCCATAAATCATTACCACTCTCTGCGTCCCAAGCATCGTAGGATTCTCTCATAAAAGCCTCTGCCATAGTTTGCGCAGTCATTTTACTTATAGGAGCGTTAATATAATGAATAAATAAAGTATCCGTGTCCTGGTCTAGGTCAAGTGCTTCTTTCTCTCTCCCAGTCTTTAATAGCTTTCTAAAACTAGCATACTCCTTATTTACTTTAGTGCCTACGTATTCAGTAGCCGCTTTTAAAGCAGCACCAAAGTTTTTATACCTTTGGGCTGCGGACGCTTCAGTTAGCCCAGGAGCTAGTACATAGAATACCCCTTTATTAACTACGTCCATAGCCTTACTAGGATCGTTGGGAGACAGCACTTCGCTAAAGTTATTGGCATCAAGTTTTTCTATGGACTTGTTGTTTACTACTAATAGTGCTTTCATAGCATCAAGACTTTTACGGTCAGCGGTAGTACCTCTTTTCATGTTATTTCTAACACGCTTCATTATCTCTTCTACTACATTATTATTGCCCTGTATTTTTAAGCCAGGAAAAGCACTCTTTTTAGCTATCATGTCATCAAATTTAAACATTTTTATACAGGTCCAATACTCTTTTTATATGCTCAGGAAATTGAGGCTTAGAAGGGTCATTGCGAATAGTAAAGCTAGCGTGATTCATCTCAGGCTTATGCTCTTCTTTTAAATAGTATGTTATCATGTCAACTATAGCAAGTTTAAGGTCTGCTGGAGTAGACGCAAAGCCGCCTTTATAAGTAACTTCCACTGCATTAATGCCGCATGGATAGTCTTGTCGTACTGATCCTTCAATGCGATAAATTGCATCGTAGTAAGTATCAATCTTATATTGTGAGCTAGTGAGCGTCGTATATGTAGCTGCCTCGTCTTGAGAAGCCAGTTCCTTAACCGAGGTTACAGAAACAATAGGGATCTCTTCTAGAAATACTACGTTTTGTGGGATCTTAAGTGAAAATACTTCAACCTTGTCGGTTGCGAAGTATTCAGTAAAAGATCTACCACAGTAGTTTCTAATTAGCTTGCTAATAGATGGTATAATAACGTTTAACTTGGGATCATCAGTTACACCCGTGATTCCACGGTAACTCTTATATTCATTAAGGGTAACTAATTCAGCCATGGGTTCCTTTAGAGATGGGGACGCATCTCTGCGCCCCCGGTATTCTAATTACTAAGCAGCAGCGTACTTACGAGCAACAACAGCTGAAGCACCTGGGATGATTTCGTCGAATCCTAGACGCTGTGTGGCAATAAGCTCACGGTGTTGTAGACGTGGTACGTACTGTGATTCCAGCGTTACGCCACGAAGACGTGGAACGATGAAGTTACGTGCGTTTAGGGCGATCGCGTGGAATGCGCCAGTTGCGGCTGTTAGGAACTCGTCGCAAAGAATTACGTTAGAGTTGTAAACTTTACCAACAGCACCTGTTAGCTTAACTGCATTTGCATCACCAACTAGGCTAGCGTCCTTGTACTCTGGGTCTTCCAGAAGGTCATACCAAGCTTTTTCAGAAACGATGTAAACAACGTCGCTTGGGCGTGTGCCGTACTTACCAAGGGAACGACGCATACCAAGTAGGTCGTCAGTTGTAAGTGCATCACTTGCGAAAGCAGTAGGTGATGTAAGTACTTTGCTGTTTGTATTAGCAATAACAGTTAGACCGTCATAAGAACCAATACCTGAGCTACCTAGAAGCATTGAGCGCTCTACAGCGCGAACGTGCGAACGAACCATTGATTCGTTGATAAGCGGAAGAATCGGCATAATTGCATCTTCTTCTGTTTCGTTAGCAAGGTAGCTAAGAGACATAAGCTTCTTAGTTGTAAGCACTTGCGTACCAAGATCAACACCACCGTAAGGCGAACCTTCTGCGTCACCACGAGTAGATAGGTTACCTTCAGGAGCGTTGATACCTGTATTCGTTAGTGTTTTTGTGGCGATGAATTCAGCGTAGCCAGCGTCAGGCATGATAGGCATAATCATGCTAGCAGCAGTCATACGGATTTCACGGAAAAGCGGTGCAAGTACTAGCATATGCTCAATGTCACGCTCAATAGCTGTAGAAACAACAGTTTCATACACAGCAGCTGTAGTAGCAGCAACACCTAGGCCGGACATAGCATTAACTTTTTCAATCGTAGATTGACCAAGTGCAGAATTCCAACCCTTGTCTGTTAGAAGACCCATCATATACGCATCACGTAGTTCTGGTTCAGCAGCTTTCTGCCAATCATTTGTCTTCTGTGCCTGGAAACTACGCTTAGAATTGCGAAGTGCTTCCATATCAGTTGCGTTATCCGCTAGGGTTTTCTTGAGCTCGTCAAGTTCTTTGCGGCTAGTCATCTCTTTTTCAGAGAAACGCTTTTCAATGTCAGCTAGGAGCTTTTCAACGCCTGAGGACACGTTAGTAACTTGAGCTTTAGCAGCTTCTAGTTCAGCTTCTAGTGCAGCTTTTTTAGCTGCTTCTGCAGCGGCTTTTTCTGTTGCTTCTACTTCTAGACGCTTCTGCTCTGCTTCGGCTTTAGCCTTCGCTTCTTGAGCAGAAAAGCCATCAGCAAGTAGCTTAGCAATCATTTCCTTTAGTTCTTCTTCGTTCATTTTTAGTTTTCCTTTCGCAGCATCTACTGCGACTGTACCAGGATCTGGTAAGGTCAGTGATTTCTTATACTGACTATATTGTTCTGGTGTAAATGATTTTACAACATCAAAAAGTGCTGACTGGTTAGCTGGCACCGATACTACGGACACTTCAAATAGTTCAGCATCCTTAATCAACAGACCACCAGTTTCCTTGACATAGTCTGAATCTCTTGTTCGAAAGCCAACTGAAAACGCCGATAGTACGCCGTCTTCGATAAGTTTAGCAATGTAAGGATCTGCTTTGCTAATTTTAGCAGTAATCTCCAGACCCCCATCTGTAACTTTAAACTCTGTCGCTTTTCCGATTGGTTTGTCATAATCGTGATTAAACAGGATTATAGCATTTTTCTTATAATTATCCAGACCGCCTTTATTCCAGCATTCTGGATCCATAATATCGCCTACTCTATCCGTCTCTTTAGTAGAAGCCATCCCACGAATAGTAATAGTATCACCATCCGTTTTAATAACTTTAATATGAGACGTAAAAACTAGTAGGTTCTTATTCTCTGGTGCTCCTTTAGTAATGAGCTTTTTCATGTTTCGTCGTCCTTTGGCGCAGCAGGCCTGCCACCGCTTGATGGGTCTACTGCGCTACCTGCAACATTCTGCGGTATTCGTAGCTCATCCTCGCCATCCATATCATCATAAGCTAGACCCTTACGTGCTTCGTTGACAGTAATAATACCACCATTAACTAGTGCTGTATAGAAGGTTGCTTGATCCTGAAGTTCAGGCTGTAGGCCTGGGATATCATTATCTGGAATTAGTTTATAGCCAAAGTAGCGCTCAAATCCTTTTACTAGTTTATCCACTAACGGGATAACGGTTTCGATATAAAATAGGCGCTGGTTAGGCCTGATGTTAGCATTATTACCACCCTCAAGTAAAATCGGTGGAATACCTAAAGCTGTAAGAATAGCCTTTTCCTGTGTTTTAATACCAATATCAAAATCTAGTTCTCTAAACGTTGTGTTACTTAGCTGATCTAGCTCTAGCCCACCATCAAGGATGAGAGGACGCTTACCACCTTTTTCTGGTGAATAAGCACTTAGCCAGCTTTCGATCATTTTCTCTTTAATCTTCTCACTTAGTGCGTTTTCGCTTTTAAGGATAAGACCTGGAATTGCTCCATTTTGAAAGAATGTGTCTTGAAAGTTTGTCATACGAAGCAATAGTCGCATATTAACTTCTGCTGCTTTTAGTCTAGAGGCTCCTCGATAAATACTGCGTACTGAGTTATCTCTAATATGGATTACTTCTTCAGGAGCATAACTAATTGTTCCGCATTTATAACCTTCGATATATACTGATTCATCTGTAAGTATATCTGTTAGGTGTGCCGGAAGGTGGTAAATGTGAACTCCGTCAAAGTAGACAAAGCAGTTACCTTCAGTAATTAGGTCCGTATATAATAATCTACGAAAAGATGAAATATCCTGAAATGGGTTAGGTTCTTCATTAAGAACTCTGTCAACTAAATCACGTCTAATTCCCTTTTTTGGGGGTACTTTCTGCTTAATAGTGTCATTATCTAGGATGATATCGATCTGTGATGCTGAGTCTACGAGCATATTAACGGCTCGGTTAACAATACCTAGAGACTCGAAGTATCCCCAATAGCTATTGGGTAACGGGTGTATAGTAGAACCTTCGCTGCGCGCAATATGCGGCTGAGAGGGATTGAGCTTTTCACCAGTGAATCGCTCAAGTATTTTTGTTAATCTGGACATCAATCCATTTCCTTTGAGCCTTCACGCTTGTAATCGCTGGCGTCTTTCCAAATATACTATGGAGTAATAGGTGGTGTTTATGACACAGCGTTGTCACATCTTCGTAAAGCTCTTTATGGTTTTCCTCTATAAAACGTTCTCTTACGTCTACAACATCATCAGCACTAGTAATACGTATTTTATTACGTCTACACCAAACTGCGAATAGATCAGTAAGGCTAGCAAAGTGATGTAGGTCTAAGTCATACTTATCTCCACAAACCTCACATTGGTCGCGTTTTTCATAGGCAGATTTTGCTTTGTCCCGGACATACTTAATATAGTCTCTCGGTTTCATCTAAATTTCCTTATCTACACATATTATAGGTGAACAGCATTACTTTGTCAATTAAAAAATTTCTGGGATATCCCATTTTAGAATGATACAAAACCGGTAGTAAAACTATATAATCCGTAACGAATTGCATCAGCCATGTGGCTATATTCGTTATGTAGTGGACGCTCATTTACAAGCATTGCTTTAGGGTCCCACTGGTAAGCTTCTAGAGATTTGAGAACTTCTTTACAGTTAACATCTACAATAAGACGATCTTTTTCAATAATAGCACTAACATGGCTGATACCATCTAGCACTGACTTTTTCGCATTAAAGGTTGAAATATCATAGTCTGCAGCAAGATCAGCACGGAACTGCGCCGCTGCGCTGTCAACGTAAATAAAGTCTACGCCGTACTTATCAATATAATGCTGAATAGCTTTTGCATGTGCGCGGGTACTGCGCTGGTTGTCGTAATATTCTGCTAGGCAATAATATAGCTCCGTATCATGGTCATATGCAAATAGCGCGAATGCCATTGGATCTTTATAACCAACGTCCATACCGGCAAATAGGTCCATCTTTCTAAGGTCTAGAGTAGACAGGTCGCGTACTTGAGTCTCAAAGTTAAAGTCCCAAATCTTACCCTCGAACATGCTGAAGTCAGCTTCATATTCCTGACGGAACTCAGCATCGCTCATGTTGCTGCGAGCTTCTTCAATATCCTTAGGATCAGCACGCGGGTTATCGCGCCATGTAGCATGTACACTAAACCAGGTTGGTGTCTCATCATTGAAACCACGCTCATAGAACTTACAGAACCAGTTATTCTTACCGCGAGGTGTACTGATGAAGATAGCCTTACTATTTGGCTTATCTAGTGTAGGTCGTAGAGCCACATTAAATGCATCTTCACCGGCGCTAGTAAGAGCCGCCTCATCAAAGATGATTAGGTCATAGGAACGCCCAACAACAGAGTCTACCTGGTTAACAGAACCCATACGAATTGTAGAACCGTTAATAAGCTCAATCGTACTATCCTTAGCGTTATCTTTAATTACCTCTACGCCAAAGTGTTTAATCAGACCGCGCTGTAATTCAAAAGAAATTTGTGACAGTCGATAGTTAGGTGACATAATAAGTACACTACTACCAGGCACTAGAGACACAATGTTACCAATTATATTGGCGATGTATGTCTTACCCAAACGACGCGACACAGCCGCACATACAAAACGGTACCTTGGGTCATTGATAGCATTAATAATGGCTATCTGAGGGTCTAGAGGCTCGATCTTGAGCATCTGCAGATAGGTTTCGATGTTTAGCTTAAGAAACCTATTGGGTTCCTCGCTAAAATCGGTTATACTATTACTAGATACTGTATCTCTACTTAATTTCATAAATTGTCTTTCTAGACAGCGCCTAGTAATGTTGCAGTAAAGGTATCTAATAAAACACCCGAGGCATTTACTGTAACAGTCTTTGTAGAACCAGACACTAAAAAATTTGTAACAGTAAATGCTAATGTATCGTTATTAACTACGGTGATTGGGCTAGAGAAACCTCCTGTGCCATTTTTTACTGCCGTTACACCAAAGCCAGCAGTTACACTAAAGGTTATTGTAGTGGTGGCAGTAATACCAGTAATTGTTTTTGTAGCTGTAGTGCCAACGCTGTTACCTGGGTTAATATTGGCCCAATCAACGGCATCTGGGGTAGTATCTGCCGAAGATTTATTCCTCAAGTCATTCATGCTAATTGTGCCACTCGCGGGCACGCCGCTAGCAGCCGCATAATACTCTGATAGAGAAATGGGGTTAGTGCCCCCAAACTCTGTTTGAATATCGGCCATAGTTATTGTACCACTAGGCGTTGTCATTTTTCAACTCTTTCACTTCTGCCCTTAGCTCTTTAATAGCTTCTACTATAAGGGGAATTAGCCTAGAGTAATCCACTGTTAAATAGTTTTCTCCAGACTTTGACGTTATTTCTCCTGATGTTTCATGGGTTTCCATATCCACAGGAGCTAAAGATACTGCTTCTGGTAATACTGCTTCTACTTCCTGTGCAGAAAGACCTACCTGGGTTTTATCGCTATTATAGCCAAGGCTTTTAGCTAAATCATTCTCCTTATAAACAAACCCTGCTAAGGAACATATTTTATCTAGGGCATTCTCTATATTAGCGACTTTGGATTTTAGGCGCATATCAGAATAATACGCGGTGACGTTTCCGGTCGCTGCGATTTGGTTGGACACGTAGAAAGCCTTACCATTATAGACTCGCACCCACGACGTATCGCTCATGTGGATGCCGCCGCCGTGGGTGGTACTATACCAGCCACTGTTGCCTTCAGAGCGGAACCAGCCGGAAGCGTTCACCGATCCTGGGTAAATTGAATACGCTGTGCCAACATTTACGCTGTGTAAAACAGTAAGTTTACCCTCTGTATTTAGGGACATAGACCCCTGAGCATTTGTATGTGACGATGTTCCCCACCACCAACCACGAGCTGCATTAGAGCTCATCTGAAAAGTCATGGCGTAGTCATTTAACTGACCGTATGTATATGAATTACCCATTCCGATGCCATAAGTGGAACCGCTCCATACGCTTAATTTAGCACGACTACTAACGGCTGTGCTAATAAAATTTGTACCAGTAACGTTGCCTGTTGCAGTAATATTATTTGGTATTAGTAAACCCGTATTGATTAGGGTCATTCTAAGAACGCCAGATACATCCCACGTATAGCCGGTACCATTATAACCAAACTCTACATAGTTACCCACGTTACCAATAGTAGCAAGTGACGCAGTTGCCCCAGTACGTTCTATGGAAATATGGTTAGAAGCTGCCCCTGTTCTAGTAGTTTTTAAAGGTGTAGAATAGGTATTATTCCCGCTCCAAGTATTGTTTGAACCTAGAATTGTTGCTCCGGACGTACCTGTAGTTCCTTGAGAACCAGTACTACCAGTGCTGCCCGTACTACCAGTGCTGCCCGTACTACCAGTGCTGCCCGTACTACCAGTGCTGCCCGTAGTTCCTTGAGAACCAGTACTACCTGTAGTACCGGATGTACCTGTAGTTCCTTGAGAACCATTACTACCAGTAGTACCTGTGCTGCCCGTAGTTCCTTGAGAACCATTACTACCAGTAGTACCTTGTGTTCCGGCACCAGTAGTGCCCTGTGTTCCAGTAGCACCCTGTGTACCTTGTGTCCCGGCACCAGTAGTACCCTGTACACCTAATAATCCCTGTACGCCTTGTATACCCTGTACACTGCCAGCTGGACCCTGTATACCAGTGCCAGTAACGCCTTGTATACCAGTACTACCCTGTATTCCAGTACTACCCTGCGGTCCTGCAAAGCCCTGAGCTCCAGTAGTTCCTTGTGCTCCAATAGGCCCTTTAACAAGCCAAGCCACCCCGTCAAAATAAAAACGGACTGACCCCTCATCATAAGTGTCTCCAATGCTAGGACTTACCGGGAACGCCAACTACTAATTCTCCTTCTTTACGTCGTCTAGTTACTAGACCAGGCAGTCTACGACCACCAGCGAACACATATTTCTGCATTCCATAGTAGGCTGCAGTATATTCTTTATTTAATAAATGACGACCAATCTGAGTACTTTTGCCATGTAATGCACCGGGACCAAGGTTAAATATAAAACTTGTAATCCCATCATGTACATCACCGCTAGAAAGTCCAGTTATTGCGTACGCTGCCATCGAAGCCCATTTAAGATCCTGCAATAATAGCTCATGCGCTTTATCACGTGTAATCGTCAACACACCAACGTCACTTCTCTTAACTGTGCTAGTATGCCCATATCCGATTGTTGGCACACCAGCCGCGTCAAGGTAAGCAACTAGTCGTAAACCTTCGGATTCTGCAATAAAATTTGAAAGCTTAGTGGGTTTAAATAACTTAGCAGGCTCAACGGCTTTTATGTCCGTAACAACCAGAGGAATAACAACTTTATTCCAAAAGAATTTAATCAACATGGCTCCCTATCCCGACTATATAGTCGATTCCATCTAGTCTAACCGAGAACTTACGGCCAACGAAACGTCCGGTAACTCCAGTTCTAGGACTATTTGCAGGCTCATCTACATGAATGCCAGTCTGTGCTTTATAAACCTTAACATCGTTAGCAGTATAAATAGCACCAATCTCAGCACCCCAAATGTCTGCATCTGTATGCCCATCATATTCTTTAGCATTACCACCTAGGTATTTCACAGCATAAGCCTGAGATACACGTACCATTACAAAGTCACCAAGACCCCTACGACGTTTCACAAACATCATGCCAGGGTCGGCATCTACTAGTTCTGTAAGTATAGTTTCGGTATCAATAGTACCCATACGGGCGGCCATAAGACTTAATAATGCAGCCTCTAGTTCTTCTTCTTTAACACGCAATCTAGCTTCCATACGATCTGAGTATGCGCGTTCTCTGTCCGCCTCACTATAAGAGGATGATGCTTTTTCTTTTTTAGCCAAACGACGCTCATTCCAGAGCCACGCTATAGCAAGTCCAAAGGGGGTTGCTACCTTCAGCGTTTCAGTTATCCAATCTTGTATTGACAATGAATCCTTTATAGGCCTGTCTCATGTGGTATGCCGCTATTACATTAAACACGATAAAAGCCTCTAGTACGTACCATTGTTTAGTCAACTCTAATACTAGAGTATAAACGTAGGTGTCGTGCATAAGGATTGGAAAGAATAAACCAGCTATTCCTGCCATAATATATCCATAAGCGTTACCGCGATACGACTTTGCTAGAAACTCTGCATTGATGTGTGATATTGTAATACGGTCAAGAGACGCGTCCATTAGCTTACCCGAAAGTTTTATATTATAATAGGCTACAGCAAACATCGTAGCTGCCCATAAAATTATATCTATCATCCAACGAGCCTTTTCATAAGTTCCCCATAGTTACCCTCACCAAATTCATTAATCTGTACGTTGGTTTGACTAGTAGGAGCTGTTAGTTTTGCCTCGTCCATTCGAAGCTGATGAGCAAACTTTAATAGTTCTAATAAGTCTGCCTTAGTATAGAAGCCAGTATCTACACCCTCTTCAATTTTTTGATCTATAAGTCTATCGAGAGTACTGGCGAGTTTAAATCGATTACGGTAGCCCGTGTCGAGGTATACTTGAGTTATATAGTCTTTTATATCTTTCTTACCCAGAGTCTGTATTACAACCTCACCAGGAATACCTAGCTGGGCGGCAACTATATCAACGTCATTGTGCTCCAAGTAAAGGTTGGCGACAACTAGATGCTCTGGGATGATTCGAATTTCACTCATAGTGAATTATAGGTTATATGATAGTTTTTGTCAAGCATAATTTTTGCCGGATGGTAGGTTTTTGCACCGAAATGGTTGATATTTTTTAAAATAGGCCGCGAGGATGGGCCTGGGTGCGTGCAACCTTAAGTAGTCTCTTAACCGCCCACTACAACCTGTGGTTGAAAAACAGTATCTTCCCTAAAATTTCCAAATGTGGATTATATGATTTTGCATAATCCATTTTTGAGCCAAAAAGCCAATATAGAAATCCGCATATTGGCTTTTTGGCTCAGAATTGGATTATGTAACACCTTGAAATCATTGGATATTTTGCGGAAAAAAAATCCAATGAAAACAAGGCACTAGCCTTTGGAACAAAAGAAGAACATAACATTACCAAATTGTAACTTTACTATTCTGGCTGGCTAGGCTATATTATGACTATGGAAAAAGGAACTACTATGGAATTTTTGTCCGTTGCAATTTTGGCTCTGGTGATGTTTTTGGCTGTTGAGAAATTTAAATCTGCATTTTAGGCTTGACAGAATCGACTAGAAGCCCTATATTAAGACTATGGAAAAGGAAAACAAAATGATCAACCAACTTCTGACACGTATCCAAAATGGCGAAACTGTTAACATTTCGTTCTGGAAAAAGGACGGCCAGCTTGGCCAAGCTGCGGTTTGCCAAAATGACTTCACCGCCAAAACGGACCGTAAGAAGGTTGACGTAGCGGAAGGTACTACTCGCCTGTTTTGCGAAAATAGGGGTCGGTATATCACCGTTCAAAACGATACCATTATGATACATGAATTGGAGGCTTACTGAGCCTTCATTTGCTCACCATTTGCGAATGAGTTGCATTCGCAACGCGTTTTCGTTTTTTGAGCCAAAACAGCAGAATGCTAATGCCTTGTTTTCATTGAAAATTTTGCCGGCAAAAAATTCAATAAAAACAAGGCTGTACACGATTTATCGATAAACGATATAGACATGGGGTGCTGGATGGGTTAAGGTATTGAAATCAAAGGAGAAATTCATGACAAGACTTCAAACACTTCAACTACAGGTTGCCGAGCTTCAGGATTATGTCAATGAAATCAAGGACTTAGACACAGTCTGGGGTCGGGAATGGACTGCAACCCTGAAGGAAATGCAACTGGAGGTTGTATATATGCAGATCTCGGCCCTCTGAGGGGCCGGGCTACTGCCTTGATTTCATTGAAAAATTTTACAGCAAAAAATCCAATGAAATGGCTACAGCCTTGTTTTCATTGAAAATTTTGCCGCCAAAAAATCCAATGAAATCAAGGCTGTAGCCATTTTGCGAATGAGTCGCATTCGCGCGTTAGCGCCGAAGTGCAAAGTAGTAAAAATA
>Ga0208903_1001247_pt1 | contig 15094 bp, 10 predicted proteins | sample AntAceMetag02UKJ_FD_184769 | JGI IMG/M metagenome (GOLD analysis project Ga0208903, IMG submission 184769) | Saline lake microbial communities from Ace Lake, Antarctica - Antarctic Ace Lake Metagenome 02UKJ (SPAdes) (version 2) | ecosystem: Environmental > Aquatic > Non-marine Saline and...
CTCGCTGTCCTTTAGCGGCGTATTGACCAAATCTGCACAAGTTGCCATGAGGTCTGTTAGAGAAACGGTAGCCTTGGAAGTACTATTGGGTGTTATTTTCGCAGGCCATTTCACGATAAAAGGAACACGGTGACCGCCTTCATAAATATCTGCCTTATGACCTCTGAATCCTGCGCTAGAATCGTGTCCATGTTCCGCTAAAATTTCAAAATCCGACTGTGGGGAACAGCCATTATCGCTGGTAAAGACAACGATGGTATTTTCGGAAATTCCCTGAGCTTCTACAGTGGCCATTACTTGTCCTACATAATCGTCCACTTCCATCATAAAATCCGCATAAGGATTTATACCGCTTTTTCCCTGCCATTCTGGTGTGGGCAGAATAGGCGTATGCGGCGAAGGCAATGCCAAATACAGAAAGAAAGGCGCATCTTGTTCCGACCTTTCCCTAATGTAGGCCATCGATTTTCTAAAAAAATTGGGGGTAACGTCTTCATGCACAAAATCGGCCGCCGTCGGGCCTTTGCGCCACCACGTATATTTTCCAGTGTCCTCCGTCACGCTATCTACATCGGCAGTTATACTTCCATTTTCGACATAGACATACGGTGCCATATCCAAGGAACCCGAATGTCCGTAAGCGTAATCAAAACCTAAATCGTTTGGCGAATGGCTGATGTTTTTGGTAAAATCGAGGTTGTCAAAATCTTCATAATTCCATCCTTCGCCACCAAAATTAGCCGAATCCTTTTCTGCCCAGTTCCAACCTAGATGCCATTTCCCTATAAATGCCGTATGGTAGCCCGATTTTTTGAGCAGCGAGGCTACCGTAGTCCTAGTTTCGGGAATCAATGCTTTTGATTTCCCTGTCAGCACACCGCTTTTTAAAGGACTTCTCCAGCTGTAACGTCCTGTGAGAATTCCATAGCGAGTTGGTGTACATACTGCAGACGGACTATGGGCATCCGTAAACCGCATGCCTTGAGCCGCCAGTTTATCAATATGTGGCGTTTTTATTTTTCCAGATGGATTATAGCTCGATATATCGCCATAGCCCAAATCATCGGCCAAGATGTAAATGATATTGGGTGCTTTTTGCTGTACAACAGGAGCGACTTTTTCTTCCTTACAGGAAATGAATATGAGAAGTAGAAAAATGGTTGTCACTTGAAGGTGTGATCGTTTTGGCATTGCGACACGGTTTTAATTATATCATTAGCTAAAATACACAATAAAGACTATTAATTCTTATGACATAACTGATCCTAAAAGCACTCGTTCATTTCGGCTATCCCAACGCCTGCCGAATGTCCGCTATAATATCATCTATATGTTCCAAGCCAACGGAAACGCGCACCATGCCGTCCGTGATACCGGTTTCTTCCCGTTCTTGCACGGATAACTTGCTGTGTGTTGTGGATGCCGGATGCGTTACAATACTCCTACTATCGCCAAGATTGGCAGAGAGCGATAACAATTTTATGGAATCGAAGAATTTTTGTCCGGCCTGCAGTCCTCCCTTAACTTCAAAAGCCACTACGCAACCTCCGGCCTTCATCTGCTTTTTGGAGACTTCATATTTTGGATGTGATTTTAGGAAGGGATATTTGACCCAGTTTACTTTAGCATGTGCTTCCAAAAACTCCGCCAACTTTAGTGCGTTTTCACAATGCCGATCTACACGAACGGCCAAGGTCTCCAAACTTTTGGAAAGCACCCAAGCGTTAAAGGGCGATAATGAAGGTCCTGTTATCCGAGCAAAACGATATATTTTGTCAATCAATTCGGAGCTCCCTACTGTTATTCCTGCCAACACCCGACCTTGTCCGTCCATCAGCTTTGTTCCGGAATGGATGACCAGGTCGGCTCCGAATTTTATGGGTTGCTGTAAATAGGGCGATGCAAAGCAGTTATCGATAACCAAAATGAGCTTGTGCTTTTTGGCGATTTCCCCCAAGGCTTCCAAATCGATCACATCTACAGCGGGGTTCGTAGGCGTTTCCGCATAAATGAGTTTGGTCTTGGGCGTAATCAAAGCTTCAATACTATCTAAATCATCGGTCTTAAAATAGCTATGGGCAATATTCCACTTGGGGAAAAAATTGTTCAAAAGGGAATGGGTAGAGCCGAAAATACTACGAGCCGAAATCATGTGATCGCCACTTTCCAACAAGGCCGCCAAAGTAGAAAAAACGGCCGCCATACCGCTAGCAAAAGCAAAACCGGCCTCGGCACCTTCCATTTGGCAAACCTTTTCTATAAACTCGGACGAATTGGGATTGGAGTACCGCGAATAAATATTCCGTTCTTTTTCCTCTGCAAAAGAGGCGCGCATATCCTCCGCGTCCTCAAACACAAAACTAGAGGTCAAGTACAGCGGAACGGAATGTTCCAGATGTTCTGTGCGGTTCAATTGGGTTCGGATAGCGTTGGTTTCGAATCGTTTTTTCATATTTTTTTCATTCCCGCGCTTGTGCTGAATTCATTTCAGTATAGGCGGGAATCTCTCTTAATGTTTTGTTACTTTTTGTTAGGTCCAGCGTTTTACACCTCCCTTGATCCCTCCTTATTAGGAGGGAAATAGCATCCGAACACAGATAAAATTTGTTGAAAAAATAAGCTTTCTTATTAATGAGTTACTATTTCTTTTACGACTTCTTCCCCCTTTGACATACTTCTAACAATCCACTTTTGTCGAATCTATGTTCACTTTTCCTATTTACTGCCGTATAACAACTACCCTCTACCCACTATTTTTTTAACTACATTTTCTCCGCAATCCTCAAAATATCCCCAAAAACGCCTCTCGCCGTAACTGCGGCACCGGCACCGGCACCTTGGATTACAAGCGGATTTTCTCCGTAGGATTCCGTGTATATTTCTATAATGGAATCGGAACCTTTTACTTGGCCCAGGGCGCTTGTCTTTGGTACGGAGACCAGTTTTACGTCCAGCACTCCTTTTTCTTTTTGTAAATTTCCATGCAAATCGCCTACATAGCGTAGTACATGATCCGGTTTCTGATTGTTTTTGATTTGGTTGAATTTTTCGTCCAAAACGGCCAAGTTCTCCATAAAGAAATCGGTCTCTACGGTCTGTAAACTTTCTGGTATCAAATTATCGATATTGATATCGGAAAACTCATTGCTTAGATCGAGCTCACGGGCCAAAATCAATAGTTTACGGCCTACGTCGTTCCCAGATAAATCTTCCCTTGGATCGGGTTCTGTGTAGCCGCGTTGCATGGCATCTTTAAGGATGGAGGAGAAAGGCGCATCGACCTCGGAAAACGTATTAAAAATATAACTCAAAGAGCCTGAGAACACCCCATTGATTCGGGTAATATTCTCTCCGGACAAATGCAGCAATTTTATTGTATCTATCAGCGGAAGTCCTGCGCCCACATTAGTTTCATAAAGGTATTGCTTTTGGTGTTGGGCCAATTCTTCCCGTAGCAATTGGTAGTAATCAAAGCCCAAGGTATTGGCAATTTTATTGGAAGAAACCATATCAAAACCGTTCTCCACAAAATCGAAATAATGGGCCACAAAATCTTCACTTGCGGTATTGTCTATCGCTATCAGGTTTTCCAAATGATGTGTTTTGGCGAAATTAAAAATATCCTGTTGCTTGTATGCTTGCCCTTTCGTATTGAGTTCCGATTTCCAATTCTTGGAAACACCATCGGCATCCAAAACCACTTTTTTGGAGTTCGCAATCGCAAAGACCCTCAAGTCGATATGCTTTCTTTTGGCTATGGTTTTGGTGGATTTTAAAATCTGGTCTATTAGGGTACCACCCACATTGCCATGGCCAAAAATAGCGAGATTCACCTTTTTACTAAAGCCGAAAATTTGTCCGTGCATGACGTTCAAGGCCTTAATCAAATCATGTTTGTTCACCACAAGGCTCACATTCTTGCCAGACACCGTATTGTTAAACAACAGCGGAGTGATCTGATTTTTGATGAGCGCATTATAGGGTTTATGAAAGGTGCTTAAATCCTGACCCACAATGGAAATAACCGAAACCTCGGCCACTACTTTTATCATATTAATATCCTTGGATTGGAAATCTCTGGCAAATTCCTGGTCCAGCGCCTCCTTGGCCCTTTGCGCCTTGTTACGTTTTACCACAAGTCCGATGCCACGTTCCGATGAACCTTGGGAAATGATACTTACACTAATATTATTGGCTTCCAAGGTCTTAAAGATCCGGGCATCGATGCCTACTTTCCCCAAGAGTCCCCTACCCTCCAAATTCACTAAGGCCACATCTTCTATGACCGACAAACTTTTGATGCCTTCCTTACTAGATTTTGCGCTGATCAGCGTGCCCTCGCTATCGTCGTTGTAGGTATTTAGGATACGTAAGGGAATATTTTTTTCGATAAGCGGAATAATGGTCTTGGCGTGCAATATGGTTGCGCCAAAATTGGCGAGCTCATTGGCTTCGGCATAGGACAGATGGGACAGGCGTTTTGCCTCTTTCACGTAATCCGGATTCGCCGTAAAAATACCGTCTACATGGGTATAGTTCTGCAGCTCTTCGGCATCTAAAAAGTTGGCCAATAGGGCGGCGGAATAATTACTGCCGTTTCTTCCCAGAGTAGTCGTTTGTCCATCCTCTGTAGCGGCTATAAATCCTGTAATCACAGGAACAGTATCGGCCGGCAAGCCTTCCATTAGGGCAGTCAGTTTTTCCCTGGATTGCTTTTCCAAAACTTTGGCATCCCCAAACGTAGCATCGGTAACCAAAAAAGTTCTCGAATCTATAAAACTTGCCTTTACCCCTTTTCCTATCAATAACTTAGTGACCAGTTTTGCCGAAATCAGCTCTCCGTAGGCCAACACCTCATCCTTGATCTTGGCACTATAATCGCCCAAGAGCGATACACCCTCGAACAACTTGGCCAAACCTTTGAATTCTGCCGAAAGGTCTATATTTTTGTAAGTATGTTTTTGATACTTCTCAAAACGTTCAAAATCCTTAAAATATTCTTTCCCCATGGAAGCTTTTTCCAACAGTTCTTCCAATTGGTCCGTTGCTTTTTCCCTAGCGGAAACTACAACAACAATATGCTCCCCGGTCGAGACCTTATCGCTGATGAGTTCCAGCACATGTTCCAGTCCTTCGCCATTACTCAAGGATTTTCCCCCAAACTTTAGCACCTTTGGCTTTCCTGTTTTTCCGTTGGTATTGAAAATGTTGTCCAACAGTTTTTCCAACTGGTCGAACTCTATCAAAAAGGCATCATGACCGTGCAAGGACTGGATTTCCCCGTAGGTAACATTACTATTGGCCTGTGCAATTTGTTTGAAGGTATCCTTGTTTTCCTTCGCCGTAAAGAACAGATCGGAATCCACGCCCACAATATGTATGCTGGTATCACTATTTTGTAGGGCGATAAATTTTTGCTCTCCGTCCCGCGTCACATCGATTGTTCTCAGCAATTGGTTCATCAACTTATAGGCAGATAATTGAAAGCGTTCCTGCAATTTTATCCCGTGATGCGTTAGCCAACTTTCGACATTAAAGACTTTTAGTTCCTCGTTGGTGCTACGTTTAAAGCGTTCCTTAAAAGATTCCGGGGTGCGGTAGCACAACATGGCATGCATGCGCGCATCGTGTACCGGCTGTTTGGAATTTATCAAAAACTGCTCCTGAATCTGGCAGTTGGCAATGAGCCAATCCGTAGATTTCCAATCGGATGCTACCGGAATCAAATGCTCGGTTAGATTGGGTCGCAGTACTGCCATTTCCCAAGCGATACCACCACCCAAAGAACCGCCAATGATAGCGAACAGTTTGTTTACGCCCAATTGCTCCAGTCCCAATAAGAAAATAGATGCCATATCGCCGGCCACAAAATCCTTATAGTTTTCTATGACAAATTTATCATGACCATTACCCGGAATATTAAAGGCAAGGATGGTATATTTCTGCGTATCTATACATTTTTTGTCCCCGATCAGGGTAGACCACCAGCCCTCTAGGCCGGTAACATTGGAATTTCCCGTTAAGGCATGATTCACCATGACGATCGGTGCCGTATGCAGCTCTCTACCAAAAACCTCATACGAAAGTTGAATATCCTGTGTTACGCCGCTTATGGTGCGGAAGTCCTTTATCTGTAACTGTTGTAGCATTCTTATCTTAAAAAATGTCGGTATAATTTATATAAAGAGGATATCTATATCTAATTCCGTACGTCTTTGCAAGGCACGAAGCAATCTATCGCTTCATGACTAGCAAGATAAAGATTACTTCACTTTTCTAGCCTAAACGGCCCTTAAAGTTCGTAATGACGCTTTGGATTTAGTCTACAGACATCCTCCCAATCTCATTCTATTTAAACCAAAATGGCCTTATCCACTTTCGCAAAAGCGTTTTCCAAATCGGTCTTTAGGTCTTCTATGTCCTCCAGTCCTACGGATAAGCGAATTAAATCCTGACCTACGCCAGCACTCTCCTGCTGCTCCGCCGTTAATTGTTGGTGCGTGGTACTTGCAGGATGAATGATCAAAGATTTCGTATCCCCGATATTGGCCAATAAGGAGAATATCTCGGTAGCGTCCGTGAACTGTTTTGCCGCTTCAAATCCACCTTTTACGCCAAACGTAACCAAGCCACTCTGTCCCTTAGGTAGGTATTCCTGAGCCAAGTCGTAGTATTTATTGCTTTTCAAACCTGGATAATTTACCCAAGCAACCTCATCCCTATTTTCTAACCAAGTGGCCAGTTCCAAGGCATTGGCGCTGTGCTGCTTAATTCTAACCGGTAAGGTTTCCAGTCCCTGTATGATTTGGAACGCATTGAACGGACTCAAAGCTCCGCCGTAATCGCGCAAACCTTCCAAAATCAATTTAAAGGTAAATGCGGCAGCTCCCAATGCTTCGCTATACACCAATCCGTGATAGCCTGCAGATGGCTCCGTGAATTCCGGGAATTTTCCGTTGGTCCAATCAAAGGTTCCGGCATCGATTATCGCGCCACCCAAAGACGTTCCTTGTCCGCCAATATATTTTGTTAGAGAATGAATGACCAAGTTGGCACCGTGCTCAATAGGGTTCAACAAACTTGGGGTAGCGACCGTGTTATCCACAATAAAAGGCACTTTTGCCGCTTTGGCCTGCTTGGATATCGCTTTTAGATCCAATACATCCAATTTCGGATTTCCTAAAGATTCCACAAAGAATGCTCTTGTATTTTCCTGTACGGCATCCTTGAAGTTTTCAGGTTCCGATGCATCTACAAAAGTGGTGGTAATACCCAATCTCGGCAGGGTCACATTCAATAAATTAAACGTGCCGCCATACAGACTGCTCGAAGCCACAATATGGTCTCCCGCTTTTAAAAGTGTTAATAATCCTGTAGCGATTGCTGCTGTTCCCGATGCAAAAACAACCGCCCCGATTCCACCTTCCACAGCGGCCAACCTGTCCTGTAAAATCTGGTTGGTAGGATTATTTAAACGGGTATAAATAAAGCCCAATTCCCCTAAGGAGAAAAGCCTTGCGGCGTGGTCAGTGTCGTTAAAAACATAGGACGTTGTCTGATAGATGGGCACGGCTCTAGTGCCTCCGTTTTGCTTGGTGTCGTGACCTGCGTGTAATGCGTTCGTTGCTAATTTGTGTGTGCTCATGATTTTAAGGTTTTAAATCGTTAAAAATAATTGTTTAAAAGCCAAACCCTATCCAGCCGACGCTGCGGTTAGGTAAAATCAAAAAGTTATAAGAAAGTGAAAAAGTTGCCGAAGGCAATTTATTTTTCGTTATCTATTCTTCGTCCTAATTAATAACTAGGCACTGAAAGGCTGAAACAAATTCAGTGCAAGCGGGTTCAGCGTGAAGATAGAATGTAGCACCTTCTTTGTTTGGAACAAAGGGTTGCTAAGGTTTCAAAGGGTCTAATCCCTCCACCTTTCTTGATAACTATTCAATATGTGTTTGAACTTTGAAAGCACAAATTAAAGGGAGAAACTTTTAAAAACCTAATGATTTTGAAAAATTTCACAAAATCCTAGCAATTTGGTGGGGATTACTTTCGCACTTCTTTAATTTCAACTAAATTTTTACCGACCTACTGATGAGAAAGAAGAAGACCCCATCGTTTTTAAAAATCCTTGGGGTCTTGCCTAAACGTTAACGCATTGGTTAATCAACAAAAAGACGGAGCCAATGAACCTTGTTTTTAAGGCATTAAACCATTATCGTATCAAAAGAAGAAATAGCCAATATAAAGCTGTCCCACACTATTCCTATCCGTAGCACCCCCATCGCTAATATCGGATAATCAAACATTATATAGGAAACCAAGATTAAGTCCGTTATCCCATTTGTACCCTACTCCAAAATTCACTCCAAAATCGACCGAATTTAGGGTATCCTTTGCGTCCCTGCCTTCATTATCAGCAGACAGGAACAATCCAATTTGGGGCCCTGCCTCTAGACTTAATCCTTTGGTTACATAATATTTCGCTAGTAGCAGAAGGTTTAAGTAATCTAATGAAATCAGATCATCGCCTAAAGTAAATCCTTGACAGGAATACATGAGTTCCTGCTGAAAGAAAAGTTTTTCAGAAATAGGTATTTCGGCTACTAGACCAAAGCTCTTAAGGTTGGTATAGGTCCTATATCACCACTATTGTCTCCGCTAATAGTTGCAAAGCGGATCCCTGTTTTGCGCCAAATTCAATTTCTTGGGCATTTACGCTTTTTAAACCCAAAACTGCCAACATCGTTGCAAGTAAAACCTTTTTCAAAATTTAATATTTGAGTAACCAAACAAAAAAATGCCTTTCCTTATGGACGACCCAATTTTTAAAACAGTTTTAACTTTGTTTAATACATTTTAAGGGAAAGGCCGAACTGGGTAAAATTGGAGTAAATCTATCCTTGAATTTGCATTATTTTCTCAATTATCCTTTAAATCCAAATTGTTCAATATGTAAGATGGTAACCTGAGACAGCTTATCGCCCGGTTTAACTTTGTTTTTTATGGATAGCGGATAATGCTCCGAAAACCTAAGTCTATTGCGGAAAAATTGAACCATATCTTTGTTCCGGGAACTCATGGCGCCCATTAAAAACTAGCTTTAATTAGGTTTTCGCGTGTAATTTCTAAAACACCCTTGAACACTTATGAACAGGCCATGGATACGAATTCTACTCTATATACGTTTGCGTCCTACAACGTAGAAACCAAAAATTCCAAAATTATGCTGAACAAGATTCTTTTCACAACGCTGTTTATTATAGTACTTGCACACAGTAACGCCCAAGAAAATATTGTAAAGGCAAGTGCCATACTAGGTAATACAGGCGTACAGTATGAACGCTCTTGGAACCAATTTTTCGGTCATTGGACAAATTGGGTATTCCAATATCAGCACCTCCATAAACGATGTGGAGACAAAGTCAAAAGGAATAGGCTTCTTTCTAGAAGGGCGATACTATTTTTCATCTAAAAAAGAACGTATGGAAGGGTGGCATATAGGTGTCTTCTACAGTGCCATCAATACCGAGACTTCCTGATATAACCTGGAAACGAATATTTCATCTATTGGCCTAGCCATGGGACACCAATGGGTCTTTGATTCCAACATCACCTTGGGTCTTGTTTTTGGCGGTGGCACCTTTGATCCGGAAACAGAACGAAGCCTTGGCCTCTTACTGGAGGGCTTAACTTTTTGGCCTCATTTAGGGCTGAACTTAGGTTACAGCTTTTAAGTAGTACCTTCAATATCTCATAGCCAACACACGATTCAAAAAAGCTATTTTCCTTTTGCCAACCGCCTTAAAGCCACCCATTCCTTTAACATATCCCTGGCATCTTGCGCCGGATACCCTAGCACAGTTTTCCCTGCTGCCACATCACCCATAACCCCGGAGCCAGCTCCAACGGAAGCACCGGAATGTATGGTGGTGTGGTCTTTGATCGAGGCGCTACCACCAATAATAACGCCATCGCCCAAAGTAACGGAACCAGCAAGTCCGCTATGGCCTGCCATGATACAAAAACGTCCCATGACGCTGTTATGTGCAATTTGTACCAGGTTATCAATTTTGCAACCGTCACCTATAATAGTGGAACTAAATTTAGCCCTGTCCACGCAGGAATTGGCCCCAATTTCAACATAATGCCCTATGATTACATTCCCTATCTGAGGTATTTTTACGAGTCCCTTGCCATCTTCACTTGGCCTATATCCAAACCCATCGGCACCTATACTTACATTCGTATGAAATATACAATGGCTACCAATAATACAGCGTTCCCGTATAACAGTCCCGGACCAAACAACAGTGTTATCACCGATCACGGTTTCATCGAACACACAAACATTTGGGTATAAAATTACGCCGCTTCCCAACTCCACATCTTTACCTACATAACAATTTGCACCGATCTTACAGCCATCCCCAATTTTTGCGGTTGCATGTATGACCGCTGTAGGGTGTATATCTATCTCGAATACGGGTGTTGTAGGGTTAAAAAGCTCCAATATTTGCGCCATGGCCAAATCTACGTTCTTCACTTTAATAAAAGCACGATCATTCCCTGGCTCACTAGTTAAGGTGTCACTGACCAGGGCAACGCATGCTTTCGAAGCTTCCCAAAATTTTAGATATTTATGGTTTCCAATAAAAGTAATCTGGGTGAAGGACGCTTTTTGTATTTCCTCGGCTCCTTCAATTTTATGGTTAGCATTACCTATTATTTCGCCTTTTAGAATAGTACTGATTTCAGTTGTGGTGTAAGAGATCATTTAAAAACGTTTGGTTGTTTGTAACAAGGTATAATCTAAATCGCTAACAAAGTGTATTGGTGTCAGTTATTTGGAACTATTTTTATTTTTTCAAAATAAAATCTGCATTTATCAGCTATTTGCATGGTTTAATTCGTACTTTTCTATTGGATGGGATATTTTATTACAGATTATATGAAATCACAAACTTCAGGTTAACACATATCCAGCTGGGCTTGATAAGTGTGCATTGTAGAAATTTTCTTATCGTAGCGCCCACCCCTGAACCCTGCTTCGGAAAGCTCGGCTCAACATCTGCTAAGAGGGGAGAAATTCTCTTTTTGTTTGTTACCCTAGGTGTTGGAATGATTCTACTCATAAATTAAAATATAAAAATTAGGGTTTTGGATTTAAGCTTTTTATGATTTGGTCTGATATGTTATAGGTCAGCATAGTGAGGTTTATTTTATGTTACTTGTTCCGATAGAAGATAAATTTTATCTATACCCTCCGCTGTTCCCCTTTTGGGAGGGGCTAGGGGTAGGTCTTATGTTCTCCTCCAAAACCCAAGTGAGATTGTCTTTCAGCAGAACATAAAGTTTATATTGCTGTTTAAATCTTATGTCAAAATTCTTTTCAGACAAAGTTTTTTCATTTTGTACTTAGCAATCAGATCCAGTCCCTACTAACTATACCCTAACCTAAATTTCCCCCCTACTCCAACACCGTAAACTCCAAACTACTATCCGTAAACACCGTATGTGTTTGGGTCTTGAAATCGGCTTCATCGGCCTTAAAGATATTGTCTACGTAGGTCTGTGGGTTTAAGTCTATGAGCGGAAACCATGCACTTTGTACCTGCACTTGGAGCTTGTGCCCTTTTTTAATGGTGTGGAACACGTCTTGCAATTTTATATTGACATCAGTTTTTTCATTGGCCACAAAGGGCTCCGGGTCGGAGAAACTGTTGCGGAACCTGCCACGCATGACCTCGCTACGCACCATTAAATGGTAGTTGCCCATTCTCAAATGCGGCTGCATTTCTTCGTTGGTTTCGGCATCTGCGGGATGTACATCTATGATCTTTACGATCCAATCGGCTGCGGTTCCCGTGGTGGCTATTTTTAGTTTCGCGAGGATATCGCCGGACAAAGTGAGGTCTTCCTCCATAACTTCGGTCTCAAAAACTAAAACATCAGGTCGGCGCGCGGCAAAACGTTGGTCGTCCGTCATGTATTTTCTTGGTGTAAAGACCGTTTTAATATCCTCGGAATAGGGAACAGGCTTTTTAATATCGCTTATGAACTCTATTCCCTTAGTGCTTTTTAAGTCGATGGTCAATTCCTGATTGTCGGAAAGGAAGAAGTCCATTTTACGGGTGCCTTTTGGTGGCCATTGATCATATTCTTTCCATTCCTTTCTGCCGGAATCATAGACATAGGCTTCGGGCAGACCGCTATTGGCATCGCCATCGCCCTTTAAAAAATGATTGAAAAATTTCGTCTCAATATTCTTCTGATAAAATTCAGAGATGGAATCGCCAAAATAATAGTTGCCCACTAAGCTCCTACCATCTCTGCTTGCCCATCGGCCATGGTCCCAAGGGCCAAAGACCATGGTGTTATAGCTATTTCGGTTCTTTTCAATTTTCTTATAGGTCTCCAAAGGTCCGTACAGGTCTTCGGCATCAAACCAGCCGCCAACGACCATCGTGGCTACGTGCGACTTGGATTTATCCAAATGTTGGATCAAGCCCCTACTTTGCCATAGTTCATCGTAATTGGGATGTTCCTTTAATTCGTTCCAGAAATAATCATCGGTCATGCCATCGGGGGCAATACTCACGGCATCTTTTAAATCATACTCGAAAAACGAATTCAAGTTCTTTAAGGGACCTTTGTCCAAGAAAAACTGGTATTGATCCTCGGTGGGTAAATCGGGCAACTTGTACCAAGCGGTATCAATGGGCTGGTCGCCATTGGGTCTTGGCGTACCAAAAAGGGAAGTGGCCCTAAAATAGCTCAACATATACGCCCCATTGTGGTGGAAATCGTCAAAGAAAAAATCACCAATGCTGGCTTGGGGCGAAGATGCCTTTAACGCCGGATGTGCATCTATGGTGGCGTACGTGGCGTAATATCCGGGATAGGAAATGCCCCAAACGCCTACGTTACCGTTGTTGTTCTCCACATTGTTTACCAACCAATCTATGGTATCATAGGTATCGGTGCTTTCGTCCACATCTTTTTCGGAGGTTTTATTGGGAATATAGGCACGCATGTTCTCATAATGTCCTTCGCTGAGCCACCTGCCCCGCACATCTTGGTACACGACAATATTGCCTTCTTGCATCAAATGAATATTGGGCCCTATCTCCTTTTTGAATTCTCCTTTCCCATAAGGGGCGGAACTATAGGGCGTGCGCTGCATGATAACGGGGTACTTTTTGGAAGTATCCTTTGGCGAATAAATGGTGGTGTGCAGGGAAACACCGTCGCGCATTTTAATCTTCACTTCCTGTTTGGCATAGTTATCGGAAACATAGGTTTCAGAAATTTCTTCCTTGGCGACTTTCGTGGTTCTAGCGCAGGAAAAACTTATAAATGAGAAGGTAAAAACAATGAGCACATAGCGATGAGCGAACTTGGACATAGGGTATATTTTTATGTCCTAAAGCTAATGAAGATTCCCTTATTGGGGAAATAAAAAAAGGAACCGTGATTGGGTTCCTTTTAAGTTTTTATCAAAATAAAACCTGACTAATCTTTTGGAACTCAGAAGTTGAAGTTCTCTACTACTTATAAACCGACAGAAAAAAACCTGATTTACAAATTGAAAGCTTTTTTCACGTCGGACACCTTATCCAACTTCTCCCAGGTAAAGAGCTCCACTTCTTTCTTTACCCTACCGTTATAGGGCGATTCAAACACCTTGGTAACGGTTGTCGGCGTCTTGCCCATGTGGCCGTAAGCAGCTGTTTCAAGGTAAATAGGGTTTCTTAATTTCAGTCGCTCTTCGATAGCGAAAGGACGCATATCAAATAATACGGCCACTTTTTTGCAATTTCACCGTCGCTTAAATCTACATTGGATGTACCATAAGTATCCACGTAAATAGACGTAGGCTTAACAACCCCAATGGCGTAGCTCACCTGCACCAGGATTTCATCGGCCACACCGGCAGCCACTAGATTCTTGGCCGCGTGTCTAGCTGCGTAGGCCGCGCTCCGGTCTACCTTACTTGGGTCCTTGCCACTAAAGGCACCACCACCATGGGCGCCTTTGCCACCGTAGGTATCCACGATAATCTTTCTTCCTGTAAGTCCGGTATCGCCGTGAGGACCACCGATAACAAATTTTCCGGTCGGATTAATATGGTAGGTGATCTGACTATCAAAAAGGGCCTGTGTGGCTTTGGGCAATTGTGCCTTTACCCTCGGGATTAAAATAGAAATAATATCCGATTTTATTTTGGCCAGCATGCTATCATCGTCCGCATCAAAGGCATCGTGTTGTGTAGAAACGACAATGGTATCTATACGTTGCGGTACGTTTTCATCGGAATATTCTATGGTTACCTGTGCTTTTGCATCCGGTCGTAGGTAGGGGATTTCTTTTCCTTCCCTACGTAATTCCGCTAAAACATATAATAGTTTATGTGATATGTCCAGCGCCAAGGGCATATAATTCTCGGTCTCCTTGGTGGCATACCCGAACATCATTCCTTGGTCGCCAGCGCCCTGCTCCTCCTTGGAACCGCGGTCTACACCTTGGTTAATATCCTGCGACTGCTCGTGAATTAAAGAAATAACCCCGCAAGAATCGCCACTAAATTGGTATTCCCCTTTGGTATACCCTATTTTATTGATGACGTCCCGTGCAATGGTCTGTACGTCCAAATAGGTATTACTTTTAACTTCCCCCGCCAATACCACCTGTCCCGTTGTAACAAGGGTTTCACAAGCTACCTTGCTCTCTGGGTCAAAAGCCAAAAAATGATCTAAAAGGGCATCACTGATCTGATCCGCTACCTTGTCTGGATGTCCTTCACTAACGGACTCCGATGTAAATAAATACGCCATTGCTCTATTTAATTTTACGAAGGATTTGACGGGACAAAAATAAAGTAGCTTACATTCCCCTAGGGAAGATTCCAAACGATGGTCCGGAATAAACTGCTTTAGCATTTTCAGCTGAAATTTCAGCGGCCAGCCCCAATTTGTGTTTTTTTGGAGCTAGGTACTAAAATAAATTCAGCACACGAGGTTGCAATCAGTCAAATCCTTCCTCTTTAATACGTATCAAAAGTAAGAAAATAGTTAGGTTTTAAAAATTATTCGCGTTC
>Ga0208903_1001249_pt1 | contig 15087 bp, 17 predicted proteins | sample AntAceMetag02UKJ_FD_184769 | JGI IMG/M metagenome (GOLD analysis project Ga0208903, IMG submission 184769) | Saline lake microbial communities from Ace Lake, Antarctica - Antarctic Ace Lake Metagenome 02UKJ (SPAdes) (version 2) | ecosystem: Environmental > Aquatic > Non-marine Saline and...
CGTTGAGCATGTCGTCCTCGTCTGTCATTGGTGTGATGTCGGGTTGAGATGTCTTTGGGGGTGCGACCTGCTGACCGATGGTGCCGGCGCGGACCTGGGCGATGAGCCCTGTACCACAGCACGCCGTGTAGTCGACGTCTCCGTGCGTGACGACGGGCCAACCGGGGCGGGTTGCGATGATGGCGTTGATGGTTGCAACCGCTTCGGGGCTGGCGGCGTTGTCGTTGCCGACCATCACGAAGATGGAGCGTGAAACGTCGTTGAAGTTTCCGTTGACTTTGCGGCCAGGGTTTGACGCCGGGTTGATGTCGTCGCCGCGGAGTTCCCATGCGCTGCCGGACTGGGAGACGCCGTAGGAGTAGCCGACCGAGTAGCCGCGACCGTTGAGGTAGCTGGCTTGGATCTGCCGTAGGAACGTTTTGACCTGATCGTCGGTGTACGGCTCGAAAGTACCGCCGCCCGGGTAGTGGATGACCCACGCGCCGCCGACACTCTTGGCCGCTGGGCCGGCGACCGGTCGCGCCGGATCTTGCCAGTCTTCGCGAGGGTGGACCGTTGACATGGCGGCGGGCTCCTCGTCGGTCATGACCTTAAAGTCGCGGATCTCGATGTCGGCGAAGTCGCAACGGAGCCCGACACGGTTACGGCCGCCCATTGTGGCGGGCGTGTTCTCTTGCACGTCGGCCATGACCGCGCCATCCCATGACAGGGTGTAGTGATCGTGGCTGTGGACGGTGACCTCGAAGTCGTGCCATTCGCCATCGAAGAACGGCGACGGCGTAACACCGCGGACATGCTTACGGGCATAACCGGTACGCACACCGTACGGCGTGCCCGGTCGCTCTGCCCGTAGCTCGGCAGAGATCCCGACATGGCCGGCGGGCCGGTCGTATGTGCCGAGGCCGATCAGTACGTTCTCGTCGTTGCCGGCGGCCGGCGTCGTGCTCGACCCGTACATCGGATGGAAGACGAGCCCCGGCCGATAGTGCGCCGGCGTGCCGTCCTCGAATACGGGCGGCGACATCAGCGAGATGGTGCGGACGGAGCCAGACCAGACGTAGGGCGGTGCGTAATCCTGCTCGGACGCGAACCGGTAGTACGATCCTCGTGCGTCTACGTTGCCCGCTGTGGCGTTGCGTTGGATGCCGGGGCCGGTAGTGACCCAGCCGGTCCCCGGCCCGCTCCCCGTCGCGATCATCCGCATCGGGTCACGTCCAGGCCGAGTAGGCCGTGGCTCCGCCCGCTACGGCCAGCGTCCTGTACTCGAACGCTACGCCAGAAGCCGCGGCGTAGTCGAGGTAGGTGCCGTTCGTCGGGACTGTGCCCGTTGAGATTCGGATACCGTCGTCATTGACGGTTCGCTGACCTGACTGCCTGCCGCCAGCGGCAACCCGCACGTAAATGTCGTGCGTAACGACGGTCGGCTGCGATCCGGTCGGGGTCGGGTCCGCTATCGCCACCGAAATATATCCGGCAGCGTTGGCCGAGACGGTCAGCACAGGCGTGGCCGGTGGCGTGTAGTCCACCGATATGCCGGTGTTCGTATCGACGCCGGGGACATCGCTGGCGTTCCAGGTCGTCAGTTCAATCTTAAGGCCGGTCTGCCCGTCAGTAAAGACGTAGCCGAGCGTCACCTCCGTGACAGCGCCCGTCACCTTGCCGGTCGTGAACAGCTCGGCGTCGACCGAAGACAGGACACGGATCTTGTAGGCGGCCTGCGCCGCCACCGTCCATGTCACGGTGGCCGAAGATGATGCGAGCACGGCGGACGTTGCCGGGGCCGTGATCGTCGGCGGAGTCGCAGCCGCACCGTTGACCGTCAGACCGGATCCGTACGGGCCAACAGCGTCGGCAGCGTCCCACGTCTTGACCTTGTACTCGATGCTTTCGCCGTCGGCGGCCCACGACGAAGCGAGCGTGACCGACGTGGTCGCTGTCGGGTTCTTGATTTCACCGGCACCCCACGCCGACGTGCCCGCGTTCCAGTAGCTGAGCGCGCCGCCATCGACCGACTTCGACAACGCATACGCCGACTGTGTATCGCCGCCGTCGGGGTCGTTGAAGGTCCAGTCGAGCAGCAAGCTCGAATCAATATCGTTGAAACTATTGTCCGCCGGAGCCGACCAAGTCGGAGCCGTCGGGGCCGCGTTCAGTGAGGACGAGTAGGCGTTGCCGTAACTGGTCCCGGTTGGTAGTGATGCGGGATTGGTTACCTTACTGAGCACGTCCCCCGAGCGAGAATAGACCGTGACGAAGGGCGATGTGTTGTGAACTACAGACAGATATGTGCCGTCGGGCGACCACGACGTGCCTCGACCGTTACCTGTCGGCAGTGTCGCGGGGTCAGCGATTTTAGTGAGTACGTCCCCAGCCCTTTTGTACACGCTGACGAACGGCGATGAGGTGTGCGCTACCGACAGATAAGTGCCGTCAGGCGACCATGCGGTGCCGTGACCAACACTTGTCGGCAATGTAGCAGGGTCAGCGATTTTAGTAAAAACATCCCCAGCCCGTTTGTAGACCACGAGATATCCAGATCCGGCATGCACCACTGACAGATACGTGCCGTCGGGCGACCATGCAGCGTTCCGGCCGTAACCTGACGGTAGTGCAGCCGGATTGCTGAGCTTACTGAGTACATCCCCCGACCGTTTGTAAATGATGATATACGGGCTGTAAAAGGTCGTCACTGCCAGATATATACCATCAGCAGACCATGCGTTACCGAAACTAAAATATGGCGGCAATGTAACAGGGTCAGCCAGCTTAGTTAGTACATCCCCAGCCCGTTTGTATACTGTAATAAACGGCGATGTGGTATGCGATACTGTAAGATAGGTTCCATCAGCAGACCATGAAGCGCCATAGCCGTTACCTGTCGGCAGTGTCGCGGGGTCAGCGATTTTAGTGAGTACGTCCCCAGCCCTTTTGTACACGCTGACGAACGGCGATGTGGTATGCGCTACAGCTAGATATGTATTGTCCGGCGACCACGATGCACCGCGACCAGTGCCGGTCGGCAATGCAACAGGGTCAGTAAGCTTACTGGATACATCCCCATCCTGCCCGTAAACCGTCATAAACGGCGTCGTGGTGTGAGCTACCGCGTTGTAATACTGGGTGGCCATCAGCTCGCTCCCAGCTTCAACACGACGGCCCAGCCGTCAGGCTTGCCGACCTTCGCGAGCATCACTTTGTCGGCAACCGACAACGTCAACGACGCATCCTTCAACGCGACCGGAGATGCCGTAGCATCCCCCGCGAATAACACTGTCAACGGCGACGTAGCCGCCACCTCGCCCCAAGTAATCTCTTGGGTTCGCCCACCAGTTACCAACATTTCACACTCCCCTTAAACTGAGTTTCATATCGCTGCCGTCGAGCGGCAAAGACCATGCTGTGACCAGAAACCGGCCATCGACCGGAACGGAACTATCAACGAAATCGACGACGCCGGAATGGCCGTGGATCGGATTCGGTGACACCGACAGCTCGAACAGCCGGGCGACACGAGACTCCGCATCCATGACCCGCAACACCGCAGTCTCCAACGCATCCTGCGAGGCGTACGTGCCGCGAATAATACGGCGGATCGTTCGCCCGCCACGACCGTCGATTGAAGTCAAACCGTCAGACTGATTCGTCAGCGTGTAAAGCCCGGTACCGGCGACCGGTGCCGCCGCCGCCGTCGCATCATCATTGACACCGATGATCTCGTTAGCCGCCTGGTAATAGTCCGAAATGCTGGTGCGGGATTCGCTCACCGTCGTAGACACCGAATCGGCGCTGTACGTCCAGACCGTCGGCAGATCGGTGGGCGACAGATACGGGACCGACCGGTACCATCCGTCACGGTCAACACGCAACGCCCGGTAGCCGATCGACTCGAGGAGGTCGTTGACGATTTGCAGCGTCGTTGTCTCGTCGGCCAACGGGAACACCCGAGCAGCAGCCGACGTTGTAGCGGCCGCCGTCTGGTCGATGCTGACCTTCGCCTCACCCGCCCCGGTGATCAACGCCTCGACGGCTGCGATGATCGCACTACCCGACGCCAGCGAATAGGTGACGCCGTGCGGCGTGTTCAACACGTCGAGCTTGTCGAAACCTTCGACCTGCCATGTCGGCGGGATCTCACCGATACGGCGCTCCGGTGTAGACGGCAAAAACACACCCAGGTTCAGCCGGTACCACGTCGCATTATCGGACGAAACCAGCATGTACGGCCGGAGCCGCTGCGAGCCCCACGCCACCTCGCGGGCAAGGTTCAGCCGACACGATCCGTGCAACGTCCGAAAGATGCCACGGTCGACACTGGAGCCCGCCGCCAGAAAGTCGGAGCCGAGATCCTCGATGAGCACGTCGTCAGAGTCGAGCAGGTCGCAGCCGGCATCGTAGAAGACTTGGCGCCCCTCGATGAGCGTGACCTGCTCAGCCGGCGTCAGCGACGACCAGAGCAGAACCGTCATACGATTTCCGAATATGTAATGTTCTCGACAACGATCGCGACGTTCATCACCCTGTCAGGATGCGTCCGCACCTCTTCGCCCGAGATGCTCGAGAATACGCCGTACAACTGCCGGCCACGCTGATCGCGGAACAGGATCGCCACACGAAGCAGATTGAGCATCGACGTATAGTCGGCCCGATCCATCCGGCTGAACGTCACCGTTACAACCTCGGCTTCGCCCGGCGTCGAAACGATCCGGCGGACACCGCCGGCATAGACCCGCACCAACGACGGCGCGGCGTGCGTCACCATCTCCGACGACTGCGGCAACAGCAACACGTCGGATAGATCCGATATCGGCGCCATTGCGGTCTTGGTCAGCGTCAAAATTGTCACGCCGCCCGCCTTTCTTGTTGCAACGTCCGGGCGTACTCTCGGGCCATCTCACGGGCCACGGCTTTCCAGTCGGGCTCAGTGGCCCGCGAATCGCCTATCGACGAGACACGCTCGCCGGCCTGCAACATCGTCACCTGATCCGTACCGGGCAGCCCCGGCACAACGCCGCCGCTATGGAGCCGCGGGATGTTCGGCGTGCCGACTGACGGGATGGTCAGCGACGGGAACGAGGGGCCAGGGCCGGGAGGGTCCCAACCGCCGATCGTGAAGCCGGGGAGGCTGAGCCCGTTCCATGCATCGATCACACGGTTGATGACGCCTTTGAATCCGTCGTAGATCGAATCGAACGCACCGGCAACGCCTGAGGCGATGCGGCCAGGTAGCGAGGTAACGAAGCCGACAACGGCATCGATGCCGCTCGAGGCGAAGCCCTTGATGTCTTCCCAAATGTCGTCAGCGAAACCGGAAACGGCGCCCCATACGGCGAACCATGCAACCTTAATCGCGTCGAGCCCGATATTGATCGCGCCTTTCACGATGTCGATTGCAAGCTGAACGACCGCCTTGATGCCATCCCAGACGCCCGAAAGGATCGTCTTGATGCCTTCCCAGACGCCCGACCAATCGCCCTTAATGAGAGCCGTCACCGTCTGGATGACGCCTCGGACAGCTTTGATCACGCCGTCGATGTAGGACTGGATGAAATCCCAAACGTCGGCGACGTACTGGAGGATCGTGTCGCCGAACGTCTCCCAAATTTTGGTGACGGTCGCAACCCAAATCTCGATGTACTTCTTGACGGCGTCGACAACGAACGAGACGACCGTCAGGATGTCGGGCCAGATCATTTTGAACCACGCGACGACCGCGTCGAATGCCTTGACGATTTCGGCGGCGACCATCTGGATCATCGGCCAGGCGTCGTTCATCAGATACTGAACGACCGCGTCGACGGCGTTTCGGAACGGCTCGAAGTTCTGGTAGGCGTAAACGAGGGCGGCGCCAATGGCAGCCACAACAGCCACAAGAGCGACGAACGGCGCGGCGGCAACGATCGCAGCCGCAGCCGCAGCGAGGAGTGGAGCAACGACAGAAACGAGCAGCACCACGCCGAGCGCTGCCAGCGCCCCGATCACTTCGTCTTTGTTCTTCTTGAGGAAGTCGAACACGCCTCGAGCTGCTTCAAGTGCCTTCGGCCAGTTATCGACGAAGAAGGTCGCCACCTCTTCGGCCGCGTCGCCTATCGCCTCAAAGACTGGCTTGACTGCGGGCCATGCTGTACCGGTCAGCCAGTCGAACACGTCCTCGATGGCTTCGCGCACTGTCGGGAAATTGCGCCTGACGAACTCAACCAGCGTCGAGATCGCTGCAACGCCGATGTCGATCGCGTCGCCGAGGAACGCCATCGCCCTGTCGAACGCCGCCGAGATCCGTTCGGAGTTCTCCGTGATCCAGTCGGCGGCCTTCTGGATGGTCGGCGCCAGCTTCTCACCGATCTCGATCAGGATGACAGCGAACGTCGCTTTGATCTTGTCGAACGCCGACGCTAGGCCGCCGTCCATTGTGTCGAACGCATCCTCGGTCGCGCCGGCCGACTTAGACATCTCGCCCATGACATCGGTGAACGCTTCGCCGCCGTTAGCGGTGAGCGCCAAGACTGCCTGCCCGGCCTCGACCGAACCGAACATATCGAGCACCGACTTGTCCGACGCCTCAGCACCATCAGCGATGAGCTGGAAGGCGTCGCCCATCGTGCCGCCCTGGTCGATGAAGTCTTGGAAACCGCCACCGGTCATCGCCTGGAACGCCTTGTCGGCAATCGTCCCTTCTTTGCCGAGCTCGGCCAGCGCACCCTTGATCTGGGTTGTCGCGCCCGCTGTCGGGACACCCTTCGATGTGAGCACCGCGAGGGCCGCAGACACCTCGTCGAAGCCGACACCGAGAGCCGACGAGATCGGCGTGATGTTCGATATGCTTGCGCTGATCTCCTCGAACGTCGTCTTGCCGAGACGCACCGTCGTAAACATCAGGTCCGACGCTTCAGCCGCTGAAATGATCTCGTCGCCGTAAGCATTCACGACCGACGAGATCCCGTCGACGGCTGTCGTTAGATCAGTGACGCCGCCCTTCGCCGCCTTCTGCGCCGTCTCCATGAAGTCGAAGACGTTGCCCTCGGGCACGCCAGCCGAGAGCGCCTGATACAGCGCCGGGATTGTCTCCTCGGGGAGTACGCCGAACTTCTTGGAGAATTCCTTCACCTGCCCAGACATGTCGTCCATCGCTTCGGCCGAGATCCCCGGCAGGAGCGTGAACACCTCGTTCATCGACTTCTCAAAATCAGCGAACGCGGCGATGCCCTTGACAGCGGCGACGCCTAAACTGATACCGACCGCAGCAGCAGACTTCCCGGCTGTCTTGACGAAGTTGCCGATCTTGCTCGACGAGTCGTCGAGGCTGGCCTTCAGACCCTTATTGTCGCCCAATATCTTTACGTTGATGACCGACTTAGATGCCACGCTCGCCCGCCTTTCGTCATAACTCGGATTACTTGCGGGACTGCTGATCGGATCGCCAGTTCAGATAGTTGGCGGCGACCGTGAACAGGTCGCCGTCCTCCATCAACTCGTCGATGGTGATCCCGGCGCCTGACTCAATGGCGACGGCAACAACTCCCCAGAGGACTGATTCGCGTCCAAAGGGTCGTCACCTTCGCCATCGTCAACTACGGCCGCGACGAGTTCGACATCGTCCAGCCAGTTGTCGAACTTGGAGACAACGCCGGCCGAATGCCACGCCAGCCAATAGAGCTGCTCCATGCCAATGTCACTATTCAGCTGCGCCTTAAAGTGCCGCTCATAGGCGACCTGTGTACGCGGTCGGACGGGCACCAGTTCTTCGGTGCCGTCAGTCTTCGTGATGTTGAGCTGCAGTTTCATGGTTTCCCCCAATGTTGGGCCTCAATCAAGGCCATGTTTCTTGATTAGCTTTTTGACGTGGTACTCGTACTCGCCGGTAACTTCCATGCGACGCTGGTCGAGAGCGTCATAAAGGAACGGGTTAGGCGAGATGTTGCGCTTGCCCCAGCCGAAGTGAATGGGGCCGGCGTACGGGACTTTTGCGAAGCCGGCACGAACGACGCCGCCCGACGCAATGCCGGACGAACGTAGAGTGTTGGCAAGGTGGCCCGAGCGCCGCGGTACGCGAGCTATTGCCTCGTCCTCGACGATCTTCGCGGCCTTCGCGTGAATCTCTTTCAGGTCGCTCGAGCCGCCTTCGATCTGGCGGAGAGCACGCTTCAACTGGCGCGCGCCCTCCACCTCGATCGATGGCTTGGTCACGACACCGTGAAGACGGGTTCACCCTCGGAAACGAGATCCAGGGTGAACGTCTGACGCTGACCGGTTTCGGCGCCCATCATAAACGGGATCGCCGGAATGCGAGCGTTGAACGTGCAGAACGGGTTACCGGCTCCAACGACAGCATTCGTCGGGGCGATGATGATCTCAACCACCGTGTCACGCAAAGCCGAAATGACGGTGTGCGACAGACCGGAACCGTAAGCGAGCTCCACGTCAATCGAGCAGGTCCATTCCTTCTCAACGAAGTTCAGGTCGTCGCCAGGCGTGACGCTGACAGTCTTCGACATCGCTTTGACGTCGGTTCCGTTGATTGAGATTTTCGGGGTAATAATCCTGTATCCGGCCATGTCAGGCCTCCTTCTCTGTGGTCGGGCCTGAGGCCTTCGGGGTTGGTGTTGCGACTGGTGCGGGCTTACGGAGAGCGGCGAAACGGTCGCCGTACGGCAACAGGGCAGCCAGCGCGTCGCCGGTCACCTCGTCGCCTGCGGAAAACGATTGGCCGCACCACTGAAGATCGGCCTGCGCCTCATAAACGGGTGACTTGCTCATTGGTGTGCCTTTCATACGATCGAATATCTGGTGTAAGAAATGCGGCAAACGAGATAGGTCGTGCCGTCTGGGAAGGAGGACAAACCGACATCACTAACGCCGCTGACAGTGACCTCGTCGCCGCCAATGTCAATCGGTGCGGCCCTAATTAGAATCAGCGCTTGAGCCTCAATCCAGGCCTGAGACGTCAACATGTCGACGGTGCTCGCGAGTATCCAGACGTCAAGGCCGATTGAGATCTCACCGAAGGTTTCACTGAGCGTCATATACGACTCAGCGGGTGCAACGAAAGCCGACTTCGCCGCGAAGCTCGGCGGGCGATACGGGAGCGCATGCTCGACGTCGCACGCTGCAGCGATCGCGTTGGCGATATGTTCAGCCGGCGTCGTCATGCAAACGCCGGCTTCGAGTATGTGCCGATCAGCTTCATGTATTGCGGGTCGGTGGTGCGGATGCCTTGCGCCCCAAGATCACCGAACGACTGGACGCCGAACAGTGCCGACGTTGCACGCTGCGCCAACTGTGCAGCAAGCAGCGAACATGCCTGATTGATCGGTGAAGGCACGGCAGCGAAACCCCAAGAACCGACGATCTCAATGCGACGGCGACGACGGCCACCGTGCGGAAACTCGCGGTCGAGCATTCGGAGCGTGTCGTACGGCCAACCGTCTGCAATCTGGTGGTAGGCGTCGAGTTCATATTCGCTGGCTGTAATCGTTGTCTCGAACGTGCCGTCGTCGTCGTCGTCAAGTTTCAACGTCGTGACACTGATGAGGTCGGGCACCTCGAGGCTGTAGCCACCAACACCGAATATCTTGGTTGCTGTTACGGGTAAGAACGTCCGGCCGGTGTCGTTGTCGATAGCGACGGTTGCCGCTTCGATCGAGTCAGTAACACGGCCGAGGAGCGCCGCGCCGACTGTTGCTTCGCCCATCCGTTCGATTACTTCGTTTGCAGTGCAATACGCCATGACGCTCCCCTTCCGTTACTTGCGGGCCGTAGCGGGCTTTGTGGGCTTGCGTGGCGGGTGCACAGCGGAGCGGGTCGGCTCGGCCGTGCGTGTCTCTGGACGGGGCGTCGGTGCCTCGTCGTTGCGTGTCGCCATGCCGAGAGACACGAGGCCTTCGGCTTCGGCGGCGGGCAGGTCGATCGAGTCGCCAGGATTCGGCCACGACTGCCCGTTGCGGGTGCCGCTGATCTGGCGGGTCATTGTTACTTTCGGCATTACGCCTCCTTGATGTTCGGTGTGACGGGCCTTACGAACGGGGCGCGACCGAAGATGGCCGCGCCCCGTTCAATCAGGTCAGGAAGCTGCGCCTGCGACGTACGCCTTGATGGCGCCCGTCGTGTCAGCCTGCACGCCGCCACCGCGCACGACGCAACGGAACGTCGTCATGTCGGTGTTGAACGCGAAGTCAGTCGACGACTCGAAACGAACCTCGTTCACCTGACGGGCGAAGTAAGTCGAGAAGTCACCGAACAGGACCGTCTTTGCATCGGCGGCAGCAGCCGCCATGCTGACATCGACGTAGACCGGCTTGCCGAGCAGAACGTCCGGTGCGCCAGCAACAAGGCCGGGCTGCCAGATGTACTGATTGTCGCCGTCCTTGATCTTGCGGATGGCAGCAACGTTGCTGTCAGCCAGCAGCCAGCCACACGACGCCGAATTGCGATACGGCGAAATGACGCTGTGGTACAGGTCGATCAGGTTGTCGCTCGTCGGGACGAACACCGTCGCTGATCCGGTCACGCCAGCGGATGCCGCAGTAGCGACACCTTGCGGCTGAGCCGTACCCGTACCGGCGGTGAGGTGTGCACCCCACGCATTACCGACAGCGCGACCGGCCTGCATGGCAAGGTAGCCAGTCAGGTCGATACCGGTGTCGGTGAGCAGTTCGGTCGACACCTGAATCAGCGTGGCGTACTTGTAGACCGGCAGCGAACGCGAAGCGAACGCCGGATCAGACTCGGAGATCGCAGCCTTCTCAGCGGTGAGAGCCGCCGAGCTGTGACCGGTCGTCGCCGGCACCTGGATCTCTTCGCCTGAGCTGGTACGAAGAAGCGTCGGGCCAGCCTGGAGCACGCCCGATACTTCGATCAGGTGGGCCTGCAGCTGGTCGTAGAACGACGTCGGGACAGTGGCGCCGCCAGCGCCAGCCGTGGCCTTCGACAGGTCACGCTGAACAGCGCCACCCTTGAACGACACAGAACGGGTTTTGCCGTCCAAGAAGTCGCGAAGCAGGACTGCGTCAGTCGGAGCATCCGAGCGGGTATCCGGTGCCGTCATGGCATCCAGTGCACGATGTACGTCGGGATCGACTTCGTCGGCACGCTTGAGCGTGGCGGCGATGTCGGACATGCGCTGATCGAGTGAAGCGATATCGGTGTCGTACGCGCGGAGCTTGGCGTCATCTTCGGCGCCGGGGCCGTCGTCGCGCTTCTCGGCATCTTCGAGGTGGGTCCGCATTTCGGCCACGAGGCCGTCGCGCTTACCCTTGAGATTCTTGAGCAGATCGCTCATGGTGTGCCCTTTCTGGACAACTAGAAGTGTTGTGGGTTGCGCCTGCGGGTTTGGTCCCGTCAATCAGGCATTCAGCTCAGCGAGACGCAAACGCGCCCAGCTCAGCGAGACACTGCGTTCGGCGATTGGTGCGTCGGCAGCAGTGGCGAATAGGGCGGCGCGGACGACCGGGTCAGTCATGCGCTCGAGAACTTCGGCGACGGCATCAGGGTGCCGATCCATCAACGACCGGAGAGCAACAGCAGCGCCCTCGCCCTCGGTCGACAGGTACGCCGGCCAGACCACCGGAGCCACCTCAATAATGCTGGCCCGTTTCACCGTGACGAGAAGAGTGCCCTCGTCGGTGTATGTGAGATCCTCACCGTCAGGCGATGTCCGCATCGTGAACGAAGAGCCGCGAAGATCGCCGCGCTCAATCTTGCGCTTCACCCGAACATGGTCAGGGTCGGCGCCATCAAACGGGATGTCGTAGCGTAGCCCGAACTCGTCGGCCTCAACGATCAGCGTGCCAGCCGAACGACGACCGAGCAGTGCGCCGTAATCGTGGTTGTAGCTTGCGATCTGGTCGTCGTCCTGCAACGACTCGGTGAAAGCGTCGGGGTCGAGCTGCTCAACGAAGCCGCCGAGGTTCTGGCTGTAACGGTTCCACACGGCCGCGTACGCCGTGATAGTGGACTCACCGTCACCTGCGGCCCTCATCTGGACTTTGACGCCCTCAGCGCGATAGGCGTAGCCGGGCGCCGGCGTGCCAGCTTCAACGATTCCGCGGCGGGTCGTGAGTGTGTCGATCATTGCTGAACCTCCGAAGGGGTCGGTGTCGTTGCGTATGGCGGCCACAAGTACACGTCGCCTGCGCCATTCGGGATTGGTGCCTCGTCCTCAAGCGCTCGACGCTCATCAGGCGACGCCATACCGGCGCGGATAGCTGTGTCGTGCGCCTTGTAACGGTCGGCAAGTGATGTACGGACAGTTGCGTCGGCGTTGAACTTGCAGAAACGATCACCGGGCAGCAGGTTCCGTGAGAACGTCCGCTCCATCGCGACATAAACCGGATACAACGCACGCACCTCAAGCGAACGCGTCACGCCCTCAAGCGTGCTGTACGTCATCGAACTGCCGGTAGAACCACCAACAAGCTCGGGCGGCACACCGTGCGCCACCGCGATCTCTGTTGCGATCCGCTCACGCATCGCAACCATGTCGGAAGTGGCGTCACCGCGGGAAATGGGTGTCAACTTCCAACCCTTGCCGGTCGTGAATGGTCGGCCCGGATTTGTACGACGAGACGTTTCGTAACGGTCCGCTGTCGCTTTGGCCTGCTCACTGTCAAGCTGCCCCTCCCACTCAAGGTGGGCGAGCGGTAGGCCACCAGCCAGATATGAAGCAACCTGCGCCTTAGCGCCCTCCGTGCCCAACGTGACCAACTGATCCAGCGCCTTACCGATCGACGCACCACCACCAAGAGAACCAGGCAGCGGACGACGACGGATATGCACAATCGGGCCAAGCGGCCACTTCTCATGCAACTTGCCGGCGTAGCCGTACTTGACCCGGCCCTGAAACTTCTCTTTCGATACGTCGTCAGGGTTCAACCATTCGAGCTTGGTCGCCCAGCCGCCACGAGCAGACGCGGTGATAAAGCCGATCGCCTCATCCCACAACGACAGCGACGCCGAGCAGGCGTAAAGCCATTCCTCAGGACTGAACACTTCCGACGGCGAATCGAGGATTGCCGACTTCGTGACCTTCGTCCGGCCATCACCTAACGGCGTGTACTCGTGAAGCGGCATCGACATGATCGACGCCGCCTTGATGTCGACACACGCAAGCGTCGAGGTGATAGCGAGCTGCTTGGAGACGGTGGCAGAACCGCCCGACACGTCAGACCAATTGCCGCCAGAACCGAACACATCCTGATGCGAGATCGACCGCTTCTGAAACGAAGAGCCCAACGTCACGATGTGCGCTCCATTGCCTCAGCGGTAAGCATGAGCAGCGCGCCGCCCACGATAAGGCCAAGCCATACCGTCAGAACGAAGCAGCCGCCAACAAAGACACAGCCCCCAGCAAGTTGCACGAACGTCGAAAGACTCGGCATGTTGGCCTCCTAATCAGGCAAGAATGGCGGCGAGCGGATCGCCTAAAGCTTGTTCAGCACCGAGCCGGCCGTAGGCGAGCGAAAGTGCTTTAAGTGGCGAGATGTCACCGTTCGATGCCCGGCTACTGAAGTCAGTGTTGCCGTCGCCGTAAGGCTTCGTGGCGGCCAGCTCAAGCGCCTTCGTTAGCGCCGGTTCCCCACGGTGGCGGAGTGTTGGAGCTTCGCCGGAACATGCGTCAATGAGCTTCTGCGAAGACTTAGCTTGATCGGCACCAGACACTGGAACAACCGTCACGCCCAGAGCGATCATGTCGTCGATAAGCGGTTCATCTTTGACCATTGCGACCGGCTTGCCGCCGAGTTCCTGGCACAACTCACGGACACGCTCAGCGGCCCATTGAGTACCTGGCCGAGTGGCGACTAGCTTCGCCTGCTCAAAACCATCAGGCGCCAAACCGACCGCAACGATCGAAGTCCACGAACGGTCATAGGCAACGACGCACGCAAGCGACACTGTCGAATGGTCATACTCAACGTTGACGCGAGCCAGCGCGGTCCACACGTCGAGATCAATGAGGCCGTGGCCTGCGCTCTTATCAACCGGCTTGACCGGTATGCCGAGACGTTCGGCCGCGAAGTCTGACGGTGACATAACAAGGAACTCTGTGTCCCTCACCCATTCTTCTGAGATCAGAATGCCGAGCGACGGATTCGACTTGTACCAATTGTCAACGTCTTCCGGGTCGTCGTCGGGCTCGCAAGCCCACATCGCCAGCAGCGTCTTCGCCGGCCGGGTGCGGATCACCTTGTCAAGCAACCGGTGCATGTACTCGGAATGTGCCAGCGGCGCGGAGCCGGTATAGATCAACTGCGGGAGCTTGTCCGGGCTCATTGACTGAGCAGCCATAGCTGGAACAAGTGCCGCAAGATGGGCGTCTTGCAGTTCCTGCGACTCGTCCAAGACAACACGTTGCGGCGATGCGCCGCGCTTCGTGGCCTTCGTGCGGGTGCGGTACTGTAATACAAGTTTGTCGTCGAGGTTCTTGGTGCGTTCCTTGCCGTTCGCCTTGTACGTGTGGAGCTTCGGAAGGTCAATATCGGGGTCAGCGGTCAGCGACTCGATGCGCTCCATATGACCGGCGGCGGTGTCCGCTTCATGCGCCGTGTGAATCACGGTCGGGATGCCGGCAACGATCAGCCAGAACAACTCAAGCGCTTCAAGGATGGCGCCCTTTCCGCACTGCCTCGGAACAACCAGGATGACCGTGTTGCACGCCGGGATACCGTTCTCGTCTACGGCTAAGATCCAGCGGACAAGCCAACACTGCCAGTCCAGCAAGTGAAGGCCAAGCGATGCGGCAAGCTCGATAGCTACGTCGCCGTCTGTGAAGTCGAAGTCGCCGTCAGGCGTTAGCAGATGCGTTGGACGTTGTGCGCCGACCCTCGCGACGGTGCTTGAGTTCGTCAAGGCTGCCCTTCGGCTTCGTCAGTGTCCCGGCAATCTCGGCCAACTCTGCGAGCGTCGCCCGATACTGGGCGGCGAGCTGTGCGTGGACATTGGCTTCAGTCGTGTCGATCTGGGCGGCGAGCGTGTCGCGTAAGGTCTCGAGCGCTTTGACTCGGTCGCCGGTCTGCGCGGCCGTAAGGTTGTTCGGCATTACCCCACCAATCGAAGTCGCCGGCCCCCTCCGATGCCTTCGGGGAGAGAAAGAAGAGG
>Ga0208903_1001254_pt1 | contig 15051 bp, 8 predicted proteins | sample AntAceMetag02UKJ_FD_184769 | JGI IMG/M metagenome (GOLD analysis project Ga0208903, IMG submission 184769) | Saline lake microbial communities from Ace Lake, Antarctica - Antarctic Ace Lake Metagenome 02UKJ (SPAdes) (version 2) | ecosystem: Environmental > Aquatic > Non-marine Saline and Alkaline...
CGAAACTATTCCTGAATCCCTCACGTGTAAGTCCCTTGTTTATCTTCATGATTGCTTGTTTTTATACAAACATCCAATGCAACACCGTAATCTATCTGCGGTCTGCGACCTAAAGGGGTAACCCTATCTCTTTATTCGTTCGGGTCCAACAAGAAGATTACCGCCTTGGGATTACAAAAAAGTTCGGCTCGACTGTTTCCTAAAGGCTCCTTACTAATGTCAAGCAGAGCTACAATCGGTGCTTTGGCGATTACTACTGAAGAAGCATGTACGAACCAAGGTTTCATTACAATGATTCCAAATAAAACCATTAGTGTATTTCAACTTCACGGATGGTCGGTTGCGAACATGAGTTTAATTATTTCAAAATCCAACGGAAGTACTTTTAAGGAAATCAGCAAAGCAAATTTTCGCAGTATTCCGATGGTTTGTGCTGAAGGGATTTCAGAGTTCATTAATACAGCAGAAGGGATATATGGTCAAATTGAGAATAACCTACAGGAAAGCATAACCCTAATCAAACTCCGCGACACACTTCTTCCCAAACTCATTAGTGGTGAAGTGCGTGTAAAAGATGCAGAGCAAACCGTAGCCAACGCCCTATGAGCACCCTACTGGAACATACCGTACAACGGGCGGCCATTGAGTGGTTGGAGGCTTTGGGCTATACCTATCACGAAGGAAATTCTCTTAAAAGAGACCTCAAAAAAGTGGTGTTAGAAGACGAGTTGCGCGGTTTTCTACAACGTAGTTATCCGCATGTACCACCCACAGCCATCAACGAGGTTATGGCCATGTTTACCCACCATGCCGCTATGGATGTGGACCACCGTAACCGTGAGTTCCACCTCAAACTATCGCAAGGAATAGACATCAGTTGGAAAGATGCCAACGGCAACGAGAAGGCCGAGCATATCTATCCCATCAACTACGCCCAACCAGAAAAGAACAGCTTTATCTGTGCCGATGAAGTGACCATTATTGGTAAGAACACCCGTAGAACAGACCTACTCATTTTCATCAACGGCCTGCCCTTGGTGGTGTTCGAGTTTAAGAACCCATTTGATGCTAACGTAAGTACCGATAATGCCCATTTGCAGATAGGCCACTACGTGCTCGATATTCCGCAACTATTCGATTACAACGCCATTACCGTGGTGTCGGATGGCCGCGAGGCATTGCACGGCATGTTCGGGTCGGCCTTGGAGTGGTTCGCCCCATGGAAAAGCCTCCATGGCGATGATACCGAGCAGGACAAGGAACTGCAATTGCAGACCCTCATCAATGGGTTGTTCCCGAAAGAAACATTGCTCAGTTACATCCAGCACTTCATCTTTCATGAAGACCACAACGGCAAAATCATAAAGAAGGGCGCCAAGTACCATCAGTTCTGGGGCATCCGTAAAGCCGTAGAAAGTTCCGTGCAGAACATAAAACCGCACGGAGATGGTCGTTTAGGGGTTATTTGGCACACGCAGGGTTCGGGAAAGAGCATTTCCATGGCCATTCTTACGGGTATTCTACGGCAATTGCCCGAAATGAAAAACCCCACTATTGTGGTGCAGGTAGACCGTAGCGACCTAGACCAACAGTTATACGACAATTTCGTGCTGGCGAAAGACCTTGTGGGCGATGTGCACCATGCGGATTCTACGGATGATTTACGGAGCCTTTTGAGTACTGATGGCGGTGGCGTTATTTTCACCACCATTGAGAAATTCCGCTTGAAAGAACTGGCAGAAGGCAAGGAATTGAAACATCCCGTGCTTTCGGAACGAGATAACCTGATTGTAATGGCCGATGAAGCCCACCGTACGCAATACGGTTTCAAGGATGGCGGCTTTGCCCAGAACATCCGTAGGGCTTTACCGAACGCTTCGTTCATAGGATTTACGGGAACACCCGTAGATGGCAAGGATGCAGATACGGAGCAGGTTTTCGGACCAACCATTCACACCTACGATATAAAACAGGCCGTGGAAGATGGCGCTACGGTTCCTATTTACTACGAACCCAAAATGGTTCCGCTGAATATAAAAGCGGATTTTACAGAAGAGCTTGAAGAAGTTACCGAAGGCGAGGAAGCCAGCACACATGCCGTATGGGCCGCCATAGAAGATGCCACGGGTGCCGCAGACCGTGTAAACCGTGTGGCTTCGGATATTCTAGAACACTTTACGGAACGCGTAAAGTCGCTAGATGGCAAGGCCATGGTTGTCTGCATGAGCCGTAAGAACTGCGTGAAGATGTACGATGCACTTACGGTATTGGATGGATGTCCAGAGATTGCGGTCATTATGACTACGAACGTTGGCAAAGACCCGAAGGCGTGGAATCCACACGTCCGCACGAAAGATGCCATGGAAGCCGTAAAACAACGCTTCAAAAACCCAGAAGACCCGCTCAAAATGGTCATCGTACGGGATATGTGGCTTACGGGATTTGATGCTCCGTGTGCGCATACCATGTACGTAGATAAGATTATGAAAGGCCATAACCTGATGCAGGCCATCGCACGGGTTAACCGTGTGTTTCAGGATAAACCGAACGGAGTTGTGGTTGACTTCTTGGGTATTTCAGGCTTCTTAGCTGAAGCCACCAAAAAGTACACGGGCGGTGGAGGTAAAGGCAAACCCACTATTGATATGGATACGGCTGTGGAATTGTGCTTAGAACAACTGGCTACGGTGAAATCGCTTATGGGTGATTTCGAGTTGGAAGACATTGAGAAGATGTCCGCATCCGACCGTATGACATGGTCTAATACCGTGGTAAACGACCTGATGGTTACGGATGAGACTACAGAACACTTCCTTACGGAAGAACGGAAACTCTCCGAACTCGTAGCTATGACCAATTCCGACCCACGCATTTGGGAAATACAGGAAGAAGTGGCCGTAGTGCAGAAGTTCCGCGATGTAATCCGTAAAATCAAGTTCCCACCCGGAAAAGCCCGCAAGGAAAACGAGCGTATTAAGGACCTTATCAGTAAATCTCTAGAATCCCACGCCATTGTTGACTTGGCTGCGATGTACGACATGGACAAAATCGACATCTCCATTGTGGATGACCGCTTTCAGGCCATGGTGAAGGACAAAGGCGGAGAAAACATCAAGGTGGAATTGCTGAAACGCATCATCAATGATGAGATTCGTATTCGCATGAATAAGAACATCGTTCGGATGACCAATCTCAAGGAGGAATTGGATAAAACGCTTGGCAAGTACCACAAGAACAGTATGGATAGTATTGCCGCCATCAAGCACCTGCTTGATATTGCCGATGAGTTGAAGCAGGATGACATTCGAACCAAACAACTCGGCCTTACGGAAGATGAGCTTGCTTTCTACGACTTATTAGCGGCCAACGAGAAACTCATCACCGAGCAAGGACCGATTCAAGAGTTAGTCCACAAAGTGGTGGATTCCGTCAAGAAGAACCTCGAACTAGATTGGACCAAGAAAGGCAATGCTAAGGCAGTCATCCGTTTGGCTGTTAAGAAGCAATTGAAGAACAAGGTTCCATTCTCAGAACTGGATAGAATCTTAAAAGAAGTAATCGAACAAGCCGAAGGCCAGTATAAAGAATGGCCGTTGGTTGGGTAGAAAATAAAAAGATGGAAGAGCAAAGGCCGTTTCTCGTTTCACAATGTTGTAATGTTGTAAGATGGCATTAACTTTCGATACCCAAAATGATAGATAAATGAATCTGATTTCTCAAAATCCATATCGTGTTTTAGGACTACTTGGTAATTCGTCTGAAAGAGAGTTGCAAAAGCAGATTGACACAATCAATCGTTTCGCAGAAGTCGGAAAGACAAAGTCGTTCGATTATGATTTTGACTTCCTCGGTGCAGTTTCCCGGACAGCAAATGATGTCCAGAAGGCATCAAGTCAAATTGAGCAGGCAAATAATAAACTCAATTACTCACTGTTCTGGTTTGTCAACAAAAGTCATATTGACGAAATCGCACTCAACCATCTTAAAGAAAACAATACTGATAAGGCAATTGAAATTTGGGAGAAGACCATTAAAGATGGAGAAGTTACTTCGGCCAATTTTTCTTCCATAACCAATCTTGCTACACTTCTATTAGGAAGTTCCATTCAGAATGGGAAGCTCGACACAGCGAAATTCCAAAAGGCAATTGAACTAAAGGGAAGGTTGATTCATTCCAACATATTTTCTGACTTTGTATTACTGACTGCTGGAAATGGATTTACAGCAGATATATCAAAACTCAGTACGACATTCACCGAGGAGATATTGACCATTTCCAAAAAGCATCTTGATAAGGAAGGCGGCATATCAAACGCGGAACTGATTCAATCATTTACAAGTTTTCCAGAGAATACACGGAAATATCTGTCGTCTAAGTTCATTGAAGAGCCACTGCACAGCATCGAATCGCAGATAGAAAAGACCGTTGAACGAAGAAAACTGGAACCTGAAAATGCGGGCAAACTTGGTTCTGCTTTATATGCCACAACCAAAAATGACCTTGCTTTTCTCAAGTCGCTACTTGGTTCTGAAAATGTTCAATATCAAATGCTTTCCAATAAGGTTGCGAATGAAATTCTTCAATGTGCAATTGATTTCTTTATCGAATGGAAAGATGATAGTGATAATGATCCTGGACAGGAATCTTTGAGAACAGCCAAACTGGCAAAAAGCGTTGCACCTAAAGGACAGACAAAAAACAGAGTTAAAGAAAACATTGAAAACATTGAGGATTGGATTGAGAACGGTGAGGAACGAAGGCTTAATTCCAAAATAGGTGAGTCTGTTAATTTTATCATCCAAAAATTGAACTTGGCGGTTGAAACGCTTGAGAACAAAGGGAAATACCCAAGTGGATATAATGACCCGTATTCTGACCTTCCCAAGAACCAGCAGCCTCATAACCTAACCATTGAGAGCCTAAGTTTAAATCGCTCTCGATACCCATTCAACATTAACCTGTACAGATTGGCAGGTGACATTGTGTCCAAATGCAAACCAGCGTTAGAAAAAATCAAGTTGGCGGTTGGCGGCCAGAATCAGATTTATTTGAAGTTGAACAATGATCTCGCAAGCATTTCACTCGCATGCCTAATCGAATACGTCAACAATAACCGTAATGACGTGTTTGCGACTCCTCCGGATGTTAGCGAACGCGAAATGGGCGTTATGAATGCAATAGGAACGCTTGAAATGAACAGTGAAATGCGAAAGCGTTTCAATTCGCAAAAGCAATCCTTGTTGAACTTAAAACTTGCAACAGAGAGACTTAGATCCAAATCATCTGACAATAGTGGCGGCTGCTACATCGCAACCATGGCCTACGGAAATTACGACCATCCACAAGTTCTGGTCTTAAGGGATTTTCGTGATGATAGTCTTGCTAAAACAGCCTTTGGGAGAAATTTCATCCGTTTTTATTACGCCACTTCGCCTAAACTGGTTGCACTCCTAAAGAACCACAAACGGATAAATGCCGCAATCCGCCTAATGCTTGACCAACTAATTAAACTTATCAGTAAATGAGAAAACTATTTCTATCAGTAATTCTGACCGCATTTTCAGCTATTGTTTTCGGTCAGACGAAAACAGATACAGTGAAGATTCATATCAATGACCACTTTGATCCGATTGAACAATTAAGGACTGAATTGGAAAAAGATCGCGCAGTCAATTACGAGCAAAGCCGTCTGCTTGACTCACTCAAAAATGTGCTCATTCAGTTTAAAACTGAAAAAATAGTCAAGGAAAAGTCTTTAAGTGAGTTATCTGAACAGGCAAACGAAAGTTTGATCGGGCGGCTGGATTCCTTGGAACATTCTGTTTCTAAAAACACGCTTTATTCAATGATCGGTGGGATACTCTTTGCGCTCATTTCACTGATGATATTCATGATACTTAGGAAACAGATTTCTAAGGAGAAAGCGGCTTTGTCAAAGCATATTGATGAAGAGGCAATTAAACTTGACACGAAGTTGGTAGAGGTTTTGGAAGCCCAACTTAGTTTATTGAAAGAAGAACGGACTTCTTCTCCATCACAAAACCAAGAAATAGACCACTCGCTTGCCTTGAAGGTCGCTGATGAAATAGTGAAAATGCAAACCAATCTTTCCCGAATGGATGAAGAAACAAGAGGACGTAAACATTTGGTGTCATCTATTATAGAGATTAAGAACAGTTTTGAGACGAATGGGTACGAAATAGTTGAAATGCTCGGCAAGACCTATGATTCACAGATGCGGCTGATTGCTACATTTAGACCAGACGATAATCTGCTTCCAGGGCAACAGATAATTACAGGCATTAAAAAAGCTCAAGTAAACTACAAGGGAGAGATGATACAGGCTGCTCAAATTGAAGTCAGTCAAGGGGATTGATAAAAACTTAAAGTAATGGCAAGAACAAAAATAGATTACGGTCTCGATCTGGGAACAACCAATTCTGCAATAGCCAGAATGGAAAATGGAAATCCAACGATAAAAAAAACAGATACAGGAGCGGAGACCATGCCGTCATGTGTATTTGTTAATCGAAATAAGGTGATTCTTGTTGGAGATACAGCATTCAATAATCGAAGAAGTGACAAGCTAACCGCAATGCGTAAAAAGGATGCGGAATTATCGAACTCATTTATTGAATTTAAGAGGACAATGGGTACTGACAAAAAGTACCGAAGTAAATCATTGGATAGAGACTTCTCTTCAGAGGAATTATCTTCAGAAGTATTGAAAACGATTAAATCGTTTGTAAATGATGATGAAGTGAGGTCCATTGTTATTACCGTTCCGGCCAAATTTGAAATCAATAAAAGGGACGCTACTTCAAGAGCTGCGCAATTAGCAGGATTTGACCATTGCGAATTATTACAAGAGCCTATTGCCGCCTCCATGGCCTATGGTATTGATGCCAAATCAAAGGATGGTTTTTGGCTTGTGTTTGACTTTGGAGGAGGAACATTTGACGCGGCCCTTTTGAAAGTTGAGGAAGGGATTATGAAGATCATTGATACGGACGGGGATATGTGGCTTGGCGGCAGGAATCTCGACTATGCCGTAGTTGATGAGATTTTAATACCATGGCTTCAAAAAAAATACAACTTAAGTTCATTCTTGCAGGATGAAACGCTCAAGGTTGGTTTGCAGGAAGCAATAAAATATTACGCAGAAGAAGCCAAGATCCAACTTTCCTTTAAAGATTCAGTTAATATACTATCAGGTTTAGGGGAGTTAGGAGATGATGATGCAGGAGAAGAAATTGACCTTGATATTACTATTTCAACAGAAGACTTAATTCCCGTTGTCAAGCCGTTTTTTCAGAAAGCGATTGATAAGTGCCTTCACTTACTGGATCGTAATAATCTATCTGGTTCATCAATAGATTCATTGATACTTGTTGGTGGGCCCACTAAATCTCCTATTCTACAAGAAATGCTTGAGGAGCAAATAACTAAGCCTGATACGAGCTGCGACCCAATGACAGCTGTTGCTAAAGGTGCTGCGCTATTTGCATCGACCATTGATATTCCAGAGGAAATACAAGAAAAAACAAGAGATAAGACCAAGATTCAAATTGGTTTGGGGTACGAACCAGCAACAGTCGAAGAAGAAACGTTTGTGACTGTAAAAATCCTTACAGATAAGACCGAAGGAAAAATACCAGACAAAGTCTTTGCAGACATTTCGCGTACTGGTCAAGGTATTCAATGGTCAAGTGGGAAGGTTGAAATTGACGCAACTGGAGAAATCATTGAAGTTAAATTGGAACGGGGAAGAGCAAATCTATTCCAGTTGAACATTTACAATGAAACGGGCGATCTTTTAGAAAGCGAACCCAAAGAATTTACGATTCTGCAAGGAACAAAACCTCCAACCGAAACCCTTTCACATCACATTGGAATTGCAATCAAAACAAAGAGTCGAAAGGACTATTTGGTTTTCAATAAAATATTGGAGAAAAATGCAAGCACACCTGTTACTGGCGTCACCAAAAAACCTTTAAAGACACAAATAGATTTGCGTCCAGGAATCAAGGATGACTTTATTAAGATACCCATCTATCAAGGTGAATATGATGCAGACGGTACAAGAGCCGCTTATAATTATCATGTCACAGATGTAATTATTACTGGAAATGATGTAAATGGCTTCCTACCAGCTGGGAGTGATATTGAAATTACATTAAAAGTCGATAGGTCAAATTCAATTTCATTCTCTGCTTTTTTTCCTGCTCTGAATTACAGCCATAAAATAGACCATATTGAAATAAACAGCGTAGGTGTTACATCAGACTTTCTGGAAACAGAAATGCGCAAAGCCATGCAGTCCATCAAAATGATCAAGGAAGAAGGGGTGTATTCAGATATAGATGAACTTGATAAAATAGCTTTTGAAATAGAGGAGATTTCTAAAAGATTAGATCAAGGAAAAGGTGACTACGACCGAAGAGAACAAGTATTTGACAATCTAAGAGGAGTATTGAGGCGAATTGATAACATTACTGAAGCAGCTGAATGGCCGAAAACAGAGGAAGAACTAAAAGACGTTTTTTATCGTCTTGAAGAGACAAATTCTGAGTTTGGCAACGAAAAGACAGCAACTCTTGTAGAGCAGTTCAAAGAACAAATTCCAAAGGTGATTAAGGAAAAGAATGTTAAGGTAGCACGTGAATTGATTGATGCCATTCGACATCTTGACTTTGTGCTGATGGATCAAGGATTGGGTGCCCAGATGGAAATTGGCCTCTTGCACCAATTCAACGAAGATTTTGATTCACATGATTGGTCAGACAGGAATAAGGCAAGAACACTCATAAATCAAGGCCTTCAAATGGCTGTAAACAATCCGTCCAAGCAGCAGCTGAGGCCCATAGTTATTGAGTTGTACAGACTGCTTCCTTCAACTAATAGCCCTATCGCGGGTGATGATACAGTCCTAACAGACTAATGTAAAATGGAAAAAGCAACACCAATATTATCAAAGAACAAGGTCATTGCTGACCGATACACGGTTCAATTTTTTGTTGGTGAGGTTAGCAATGGACAGGTTTACCGTGCAAAGGATGCACAAGGTGGGCTTGTCCGACTGAAAATTTACAATGCGGCCAAATTACGTTCAGAGCATTTTGCTGCGGATGGAGAATTGCTCGAACTACACATCTTGCAAGAAATTGAACACGCGAATATCATTAACGAATCGGGTTATGGCGAATTCATACACGAATCTGCAAAATTCAAATATCTAACTACTGAATTTGTAAGTGGCGAAAGTCTGGAAGACAAGCTAAAACGAGAAGGGTGTTTTTCTCCCTATTCTGCAGTTCCAATAATTACCGAGCTGTTGTCAGCAATTGACTATCTGCACTCATTAGATAACCCGATTATTCATAATGCGATTACCCTGCGTAATGTGGTTTTGGATTATAGCCAGAAACGGGAAAAGCCAATACTGACCAACTTTCTGAATGCGCGATATTTTGCAAGCAGTACGAAAGGAATATCGTTTGAAGGAGTACTGCCTTTTTACCTTGCACCTGAAACCTACAACAAGGTTATTACACCACAAAGCGATGTATTCGCAACAGGCGCATTGCTTTATCACATGATAATGGGCGTACCGCCTTGGCATGTTGATATTCCCAGCTACCAATTCTCTGATGAGAAGCTACGTGATGCCATTGCTGAAGCACGTATGAGGCCGTTGAATTTTACAATGGCAGATGATTCTTTGATTGATGACCATTTGCGAAATACTTTAAGAAAGGCTTTGGCACTTGATGTTGATGTTCGGTTTAAAACCGCTAAAGAATTCATGCAAGCCCTGAATAGGGAAATGGCAGTTGAGTTTCAGGAGAATAAATCCAAAGTCAAGCAAACGCCTACACTGGATCAAAAGAAGGATGGTGGCTTTGCACAAATTGCAGGAATGCAAGATCTAAAGGACCTGCTTTACAATGATGTGATTCGGGCATTGAATGAAAAGGAACTGTATGACAGCTATGGCATAACCATTCCAAACGGTATGTTGCTTTACGGCCCACCTGGTTGCGGCAAGACATTCATATCAGAAAAGTTTGCAGAAGAAGTTGGATTCAACTTCATACAATTGAAACCTTCTGACATCAAGAGCAAATACGTGAATGAGACGGAAGAGAAGATTGGAGCACTTTTCAAGCAGGCAATTGAAAATGCCCCAACAGTCATGTTCTTCGATGAAATTGATGCAATTGTACCAAGCAGGGAAGGAGACTTGCATCAAATGCACGCTTCCACTGTCAATGAACTCCTCGCACAAATGACTAATTGTGCAGAAAAAGGAATTTTCATCATTGCAGCTACAAACAGACCCGAAAAAATTGACACAGCCATTTTACGTACTGGCCGAATAGACAGAGTAATATATATCCCACCGCCTGATAAAGACGCGAGAGAATCATTATTCAAGCTCTACCTCAAAAACCGTCCTGTGGACTTAGCCGTTGACAATGAAAAGCTTGCCATCCTCACCGAAAATTATGTGACCAGCGATATTAAATTCCTCATTGATGAAGCCTCGCGAAAGGCTTTGATGGAGAAATCAAGGATTACACAAGCGATTCTTGAAGAAACGATTTCAACAAATTCACCTTCCGTTTCACTTGCTGAAATAAGGAAATATGAGGCTGCCAGAGTAAAACTTGAGGGAGAAAGGAAGGGGATAGATACAGGTCAATCAAGAACGCCTATTGGTTTCAAATCAAACGATTCTACTGAATAAGCACGGAAACATGGAAAAGCTACAATTCAAACAACTACTTTTTAAGACGGCCTTCTGTTGTATGGCATGTGATGGGAAAATACAACCAGAGGAGGTAGAAGAATTAAAAATCATGGATAAAAAGACATCCTATTTTGAGGATGTTGATTTATCAAAGGAGTTAGAGCATTTAGTTGCTCAATTCAGTAGCAAAGGCAAAAAAACGATTGAAGAACTTTTTGAGCAGCTAAAAGATGTAGAATTAAATACGGTCCAAGAATTACTGTTGCTTGAAGTAGCTATGCGAATTGCATACGCTGATGATGATTTTGATCCAAATGAAGAAAAGTTCATTCGTTTTCTACGCTCTAAACTCAAAGTGCATGATGAGACAATCCTTGATCGTTTTGGAAAAGTAGATTTCCTTTTTGACCAAGACTATAGAAATGAAATAATCGCTGAAGGTCCTCAGGCAAATCTTCTTGACTCTATCATTATTCCACAGATCAAGGAGTTGGTGTCAATTGATTTAACGAGAAGCAATGGTTGATAATTAGCGGAGAGGTAGTGAATTATCGGTATGATAGTGAATCGAAGGGTGTTGTGCTTATTATGAATTAAAAACTTAAAGATGAATTGGCTTGAAAGAGAATGCTTTGTAGTGCCTTTTAATCCAAGTCAAAATGAAAAAGGGGGCAACTAGTGCTAAACCCAGTAATGATGAAGTAACCCCCACCAAGAAGTAAGCTATTCTCTCTTTCAAAGCTGATGGATAATATAGAAACGTGGGAGATTGGCCTCTCACATATCCAATGCCCTTTAGCGAGTCTCTAAAGTTAGTATAATATGATTGGGGTGGTTGCCGACCCGCTTTCCGTTATTACCCTTACGTTATATACTCCCGTTGGGTAATCTGTCATATCAATTGACAGATTAGCACCAATAATTTTATCAGTCAGAATCAATTCTCCTAGGGAATTGTAAACTTCACAGCTTACATCTGCTAAAGTCCCGTTTAATCGTATGTTAAAAAAACCGTCAGACGGATTGGGATAAACAGATATTGTCGCATCACTAGAGCTTGGCCCCTCAATTCCCACGGCAATACTTGAATTATAGTAAGCATTCCAACCATTCTGACGTACAGCTACATCACTTAAAAACTGAACAAGCATAGAACTTCCCGTAGAAGTTGTAAGAGCTGGAATGCTTGGTCCTGTGAACTGATTTAATATTGGAGCAGTAGTACTATTTCCATCATAGACAATTACACCATCGTAATCAGTTTCTGTATCAAATGCTGTAAAGCCTAAACTGATTGTACTAACGCCAGGAGGTTGAATCAACCATTGGCAATCGGCATTGTTTCCATAGAGATTGCTATTGTTACCATCTGCAAATGTTCCACTTGGTGCAGTTAATGTCGTGAGTCCAGTACAATAATCAATTGTTGTAGATGTATAATACGCTGACCAACCTGAAGCAGTAACGGCTTCATCCGAATAGAACTTCACATACATATTTGCTCCTGAAGAAGTAATCGAAGGAGGAAGGTTCGTTCCCGTGAAACGACCAAGAAGCGTTGCGTTTGCATTTGTTCCATCGTAAACTTCAACCGCGTCAAAAATGGACTGCCCATCAATGGAAGCTGGCTCTAAATCAAACGCATCAAAATTGAGGGTAACAGTTGTTGCTCCCGTTGGCTGTATCAGCCAATTGCAATTCATGTTATTGCAATAATCACTACTTCCACTTCCATCACTCAACTCTCCCCAATCAGTATTTAAATTGGTTGTTCCAGAGCAATAGGCAGAACCTGTTGATGTATAATTTGCCGAAAAACCTTGCATTCCAAAGCTGAAATCAGAGAGGAATAACACAAGCATTTCGCCACCTGTTGATGTAACAGAAGCAGGAATTGTCGTGCCTGATGTATTAAGTAATTCCGGAGCATTAAAATCTCCACCATCATAAACGATTACTCCATCATAACCATCTTCGGTATTAAATTGGGAAAATGAGAGTGTTACAGAATTGGCACAAGGCGGAGCTATATACCAGTAACACCATTGATTGTTTCCATAGTTGCTTCCTCCGCTACCATCATTAAATGAACCCGTTGGTGTAGTTAGAAGATTTCCTCCATCACAATAAGCTGTTCCTGAAGATGTGTAATTAGCTGTCCAACCTGCGGCTTGAATCGATTCATCAGACATGAACCTAACTGTCAATGCACCATCTGTTGAAGTCATAGCTGGTGGCAATGTATTTCCCCACCAAGTCATAAGTAAGGGGTAATTTTCATCGGGCCCATCATAGACCATAACTGAATCATATCCAGCTTCTGTGCTGAATTGTGGGAAGGTTAAAGTAACAGTGTTGGCACCTGCTGGCTGAATAGACCAAATGCAATCTCCATTATCCAAATAGTTCATGTTTCCGCTGCCATCGGTAAATGTTCCGCTTGCATCATACAAATAGGTCGTTCCAGTACAATAGCTTGTGTTGTTGTTCGTTCCATTGCCGATTCCAACGGCATACCAGGCATCACTTACAGCATTCCACTCCGTGGAGCCAACTCCGTAAAGGTCTTCAGCTGCTTGTAACGAACCATTATATGAATCCCAATAAGTTGAACTTGGGGATAGGTATGTAACTAGGTTCCGATAGGCTACTAATCTTGCTTGGTCAATGCCAATACCAGTAACGTTATAGATATTATTTATGTCGTTGGTCCCACTTCCTCCCTCGCACAAAAGGTAGAACCAGAAGTTTTGGACACCACTGTTATGATGCACACCTCCGTAATCCCCACTATTATCTGGAGGTTGAACTGGATATGTGCTTTGAATAAGATTCCACCAAAAATCTCCTTGATATGTGTCTGGATCTCCTGCCGCATTAGGATTGCTCATTGATCTCATAAATGGCATCGATATGGTAAAAGCCTCTCCAATCGTCCAATTTGGATTATTAGCTGCGGCAAATTCTATACAGGTTCCGAAAATATCGGAAAACGATTCGTTTAAAGCTCCTGATTCATTTTGATAGTATAACCCACCATTTCCGTTGTTAGCTGTGACCATATGCGTAAACTCATGACCCTCGACATCCAATCCAACTAAAGGGTTCATTTGATTTTGACTACCCATTCCGTATACCATGACGTTGTAAGGGTCTGGTAAGGCAAAGGCATTATTTGGATCCCCACCCTGATTGGCTTGAGTTAATGGTGAGTTGAGATAATTCTTGATTATGCTGCCGTTATTATCATAGCTATTTCTCCCAAAAACATTTAAATAAAAGTCAAATGTTTCTTCCATCCCCCAATGCACGTCATGCGCAGGGTGTCCAATAGATTGGACCGTATAATTACCAGAATTCCCATTTCCTGAAAAATTGTTCGTTCCAGGACTTATATTCAGGTTGTAGCTCCCTCCGAAATCATTCCCTCCAACGGCATCGTAATCCCATAATTCAACTGTATAAGGTGGATTAGTTAGATAAATATTTGGATTAAAGGTTAATGGAGGAAAATCATCAGTTGAGTAATTACTGGAATAGGCAACGTTGTTGCTTCCATCTTTAATGATGATGTATAAATCTGGGCTCTCATCTGCAAAAACGGTCCGCCACCAACTTGATGAAATTGAACTTACTGTTAGTTCAGTTAACGCTCCAAGCCCAGACCAATTGTTATCAGAATCGTAAAAATCATTCGACCCAACAAACCCTGTCTGATCCAAAGAAGTCGCATTGGTAGCATCATAAGTTTCAATTTTTCTTCCGTTTTCTCTTAATCTATAAGAGCCATTGTAGCTATCAGCAGTAATGGTTTGATTCCCACTATAAAGCGTCTGAGCCGTTCCTTGCGCATCCGCATGAGCGATTAATGGAATACGGTTGATGATCTTTCCAGAATGAGCATCAACAAACACATTCGACATATCAAGAGGTGCCGAAGCATCAATCCGAACCTTGTAAACAAGAGCATAGTTATTAGTCGTCCTGTCTTTGGTTATCAATAGTTCTATTTCGTAATCAGTTTTCAGGTATTCTTTTGCATCAATAAAGTCCATTGCGAATTGTTTGGCTCGTACTTTATCTATTGAAGGAGTGATGTCTAATGTTTCAAATGCAGCTACATGTCCGTTTGCAGAAGTAATAGCACCATTACGTTCATGAAATAAAATCATAGGGTTACCCCTTTAGGTCGCACTGCATGTGATTTGTTCATAGGTGACAGGCTCATGGCAGGTCATTCGATTCAGTAGCTTTTCAAATATGGAATCCCTGAAATTCAACCTGTTGAACCTATAAA
>Ga0208903_1001256_pt1 | contig 15032 bp, 17 predicted proteins | sample AntAceMetag02UKJ_FD_184769 | JGI IMG/M metagenome (GOLD analysis project Ga0208903, IMG submission 184769) | Saline lake microbial communities from Ace Lake, Antarctica - Antarctic Ace Lake Metagenome 02UKJ (SPAdes) (version 2) | ecosystem: Environmental > Aquatic > Non-marine Saline and...
GACTAACCTTTATCTGGATACCCCAGTTGTTCGAAAAAATTCTTTTTGGAAAGGCCTTGACCATTTTATTCTTTTTGGGCCTTACCCTGGCCGGATTTTCATCACTCATTTCCCAGTTGGAGCTCACCGTAAGAACTTTTATAGATGGAGGCATGAAACGGTCTACGGCCATAGTATTGCTTGTTGCCGTGAGTTATCTGTTTGGGGTGCCTTCTGCTATGAACTTGGATATCCTGACCAATCAGGATTTTGTCTGGGGGCTGGCACTTTTGTTGTCCGGCGGGCTATTTGCTTTTGTGGTTATCCACTTTAAGGCCCAAAGGATCAGAACGGAGATATTGGACAAAAATCCCGATGACATTAAGCCAGGCCGTCTTTGGGACCTTATTATTACCTATTTCATACCGGCGGCTTCGGTCTTATTGCTTTCTTGGTGGCTGATCAATGATGGCATGACCGGTAATTGGTACGATCCCTTTACCCAATCTAGCCTTATGACATCGCTACTGCAATGGGGCATTGTTATCATCGTCTTGTTGGTCATTAATAAATGGGTGGTTAAAAGGACAACGGAGAATTCATAAGGTTTATCAAGGCCTACTACTATATTAGTTTGGAGAAAATCACTCAATTCTTTATATTAAAAATTTTAGGGTGGTGAGCTAAGTAATAAATCTATGGTCAGTCCATTAAAATGCTCTTTTGCAGCACTAAAATAATGATCCTTTATCCTGTAAAAGAACAGTGCCGTTTTACGTCTTTTTAACAGTTTCGTTAATTCATTTTTTATTGCACTAAAATCTAATAGTTAATTTGATTCATGCAACAGAAACTAGCACCCTTCGGGCGCTTTTCTGTGGTGAGGGAGAAAAAGAAAACTTTTGAAGCTACTAGCGAACTCCCGGCATTTGAAACGACTCCCGGCATTTTAAGCTTATGCACCTTGTGCCTTAGTGATTTTAGCATTAATCTCATCCAGTATTTTCTCCGAAACGCTTTTACCGTAATGCTTTTCCGTAACCTGAACGCTTGAATGCCCGAGCCCCGATGAAATTTTTCGGATGTCGATGCCCATATCCAACCCGATATTTGTCCATGTATCTCTTAGGGTATAGGTAGTTATTTTTTTATCGATTCCGGCCAATTTTGCAATACGCTTCGCATACTTATTGAATGTTTTGACCTTTCCATTGTTCACTATATGCAATCTTTCGGGTGTAGTGCCTTCTGGAATGATTGGAAACAAGTATTCGTCATCATTTTGTCCGTTCAAATAATATCCGATTATTTTAAGAGATTCTTCATTTTGTAGCACACTAAAATAATCTCCCTCGTAAATGGTCTTTTTCCGAAAGTACTTGATGCGATTCTCGTTGAATTGAAAGCGTTTTAAAATAGCCATGTCAAAGTGGTTCATGCCCATATTATTGAACATGAACAATAAATAATTGCACGTGTCCCATATTGGGGTATCAGTTTCCAATTTGAGATTTCTTATTGCATTGATATCTTGTAAGTCAAGGGGGGCAGGTGCATTCTCATGACTTTGCTTTTTAATGCTCGACAATGGTTTATGGTCTCTCAAATCCTGATAGGTTTTTCCGGCATCGTTCATTATTGCCTGTAAACTTCTAAGATGTATTGCAGGAGTATTTCTTGATTTGTAACGGTTGCTCATATATGCCTTAAAATCTTTAGAGAAAGCATAGTCCATCGCCTTTATTTCCATATCCAAGTCCTTATAATTGTCTAGAACTATTAATTTTCCGTCTTTTAATTCATAGAGTGTTTTGATTGAAACCGTATCATCTTGTCCATTGCGACTTTTTCGAAATTTAATCAAGGCCTTTAGCGCATCCTCGTAAGAACTGGCGGTAGAATAACGATCTTCAAGACGAAGACGATTTAGATATACTGCACCATGATTTAGTATGGAATGTGATGGAGATTTCTTGAAAAATATTCGTTCGATTTCAGTTTTCAGTTTTTTTACCTCCCAATTCTTTATTTCACCTTCATGCTCCGCAAGCCATAAATCAACTTCGGAATATATTTTTCGGACACGTTTTGTGTGCCTTACAGCGTTCATGATTCCTGTAATATTTCCGGTAGTAGGGTTAAATTGATTTTCCTTTAGATGTAAATTGAAAGAAATATAGCGTGTTTTTCTGTTATGACTGATACGAAGTACCAACATGAATTTATTATCTTTGGTGGTATTAGACGAGCGTTTATCGAAGGTCAGCTTAATTGTTGCCATAATGAAGGAGGATTTTTTTCAGCGTGCTTTCAGCGTGCTTTTTTTGAATTGATATGGTTTAATGTGGTGTTGAATATACTAAAAAACCCTGAAAAACAGGGGTTTAGGTATATTTAAAATCGTATAAAACCATAATCGAACCGACTGTTAATCAGAGGGTCCTTGGTTCGAGCCCAAGAGGGGGAGCTTAATGAGAGCAAGCCATTCAAGAGATTGAGTGGCTTTTCTTTTTTAGCGGGGACAACATAGGGACAACATTCAATCAATCATATTTTTTTTCTTTTAATTTCATTTATCGCTATCTTGATAAGATGGAACGATTGGCAGAAATATTGGGCGGTTGGCTTTACCAAAGTCAAAGAGAGCTTAGGCTGTTATGGTTGAAGAATGGTACCCTATCTACTAACCGACTTTCTTTTTTAATTATTCTTCTTTTCGGCATAGTACCTTTAACGCTGTATTACATAATTTCTGGTGCTACTTATTCTTTAATTCAAATCATAGCAAGTTATCTATTTGTTACCCTATTATTCGCTTTGGCTATATTGATAGTGATTACCTGGTTTAAATCAAATGAACTGTTCAAAAGTAATGTTCAGGGCTTCTCTTTCTTGCAGCTATCTCCTTCTAAAATAGATAACAGTTTTTTCTGTTTTGATGATGACGACATCGTGAATTTTAACAGACTAGTGAACGGACTGCCATCGGCTCAGAAAATAGTAATCAGAGAAACCGCAAAAAATAAACAATCTGGAAACGTTCGATTCCTATTTTCACTTTTGGACCTGATTGTTCAGGGCGGAATCTTTAGGATGGATACGAGGCTCAAAGAGTCATTGAACATACTTATCGCAGAACGGTTTACGTTCCAAAACTCTGAAATCAATCCAAGTACACTTCCTTCCAGTTACTCCAAATGGTGTTCCACTACCCAATTAGGTAGTTATGATGATGTGCGAAAGGACATCTCCAAAGCGCTTGGGATCTTATAAATTCTCCTTTACATGAATTTTATAGGGAAATTATAGCGCAATTCATAAGCAATCGTGATTTCCCTATTGTTTTTACTACTTCTACCGACATATGTTTGTCCTGTACAATCAAAGTAAAAGGCCTTTTACTCATTATTAATTCTTAAACACCTAGATTATGAATGAGCAAGAAAACGTTGTGGATTTGTTGCAGGATATTAAAGGCCTGCTTTCCCACACTAAAAAAGTATTTAATATCGATGACCTTGTTAAATATACAGGGCTATCCAAAAGTAAAATCTACAAACTCTCCCAGTTAAAGCTTATACCGGCAGGGAAGAACAAGCACATCCGTCAATTATTTTTCAACAAAGAAGAAATTGACGCCTGGCTTATAGGAGAACCTAATTTATCGGATGAATTTCTAGAGCATCAGTTCAACGAGCAGCTAGCGAAAAACAAAAGATAAATTTCTCCATATGGCTAAGACAGAACAGCGTATTCTTTATCTTGTAAAGGACGCCAAGAAAAAGACCGTATACGACTACACGATGGAATATCTGGAGGGTAGGTACGACATTTCGTATAACGAGATATCACATGACTTCCAGATAGCTTTCAAAGCCTCCAAGCAATGGGAGTACCTGAACCTGAACTCGCTCATCATAGAACTGGCAAAAGCGGGTATCGATATTCCCAACGGGAAGTTGGAAACCCTTATCCGTTCGGAATGTATTCCCAAATGTAACCCCATCAAGGAATATTTTGAAAGCCTGCCTAAGTGGGATGGGACTGACCATATCCTTAAACTGGCCTCGTATGTACCGACCTACGAACGAGAGGCGTTCGATTATCATTTTGAAAAATGGTTGGTGCGCACTATTAAATGTGCTTTGGAAAAGAACTACTTCAACAAACAGGCCTTTGTGCTGTCCCATCAGGGTCAGAACTCGGGCAAATCTACTTGGTGCCGATTTCTCTGCCCTCCGGAACTAGCGGAATATATGGCTGAGGATATCAGTAACGATAAGGATGCGAGGATACAATTATGTAGAAACTTCCTTTACAATCTGGATGAACTGGCCGTGCTTTCCAAAAAGGATGTAAACGCGCTGAAATCATTTTTCTCCAAAACCTTTATTAATGAAAGGTTGCCGTATGACAAAAAGAATACCACGCTACCTAGGATATGTTCCTTTATCGGGTCTACCAATATGGCCTCCTTTCTTAATGACGAAACAGGTTCCGTTCGTTGGCTGTGTTTTGAGCTGAAGGGAAAGATAGATTTCGAGTATTCAAAGGAAGTGGATATAAACGAGGTATGGTCACAGGCATACCATCTGGCCTATACCGAACCAAACTACAACCCTGAACTATCCATAAAGGATATCCAGGATAACGAGGAACGGAATAAGAAATACACCAAGTTGACCACGGAAGAGGAACTGGTCTCAAAGTATTTCGAAAAGTCGCATGACCTGAAGGATTTTGTCACCGCTTCGGACGTATTGGTCCAGCTGAGTTGCCTGAACCTTCGCCTGAACCAGATTAACCTGGGACGGGCATTGTCGGGCTTCAACTTTCAAAGGGTAAAACATCCCAAGCGACAGGTATACGGTTATCTGGCAAAACCCGTCTTCGTGGACAGCCCTTGGCAAATGGAATTTTCTAAGAAACAGGAATAGTACCTACCTAGTTACCTAAAGGACAAGAAACCTAATCACAACAGGAAGTATCACTAGGTAGGTTCTTTAACCCCTTCTTACCTAAGTATTACCCATCCTACCTAATAAGGTAACATAGGTAAGCACAAAAACCAATCCGACCTATATAAAAGACCCCGTAATCATTGGGTTAGGTAGGAAGGTAACCGGAATACAATAAAAAGAAGCTGATGAAAAGAAAAAGAACAAAAGGACTAACGTGCGAAAGAGCCCGAGCTTTTCCCATCGAAAGGACGCTGGCAAAACTAGGGTACTTTCCGACAAGGACGACCCCCAAAGAAGCTTGGTTCCTGAGTCCGTTCCGCTCAGAAACCCAAGCCTCTTTCAAGGTGTGCAAGAACCTCAATAAATGGTACGACCATGGAGCAGGAAAAGGTGGAAATGTTGTAGACCTAATTTGTTTGATTACAAAAAGTACGGTCAAGGAAGCCTTACAAATAATAGGACAAGAGGAACCTTTTTTTTCTTTTCAGCAGCAACCGATTTTAAGGGAGGAAATCCACATCAACGAAAAGGTGCTCATCACAAAAATTAAGACCCTTGAACATCCTGCATTATTGGGTTATCTAAAATCAAGGGCAATCAGCATTCAAATCGCAAAAGAATATGTAAAGGAAGTCCATTATACTTTTAAAGGGAAACCATATTTCGCCATCGGACTGAAGAACGGTTCCGGAGGTTGGGAGCTACGTAACAAGTATTTGAAAAACTGTACCTCGCCCAAGGATGTCACCCATATTAAAAACGGCCACCAAAAACTTACTGTAACGGAAGGGATGTTCGATTTACTGTCCATAGTAGGCTATATAGGGGTTTTGGAACAAGAATCGGATTTTTTAGTAATGAATTCCACGATTTTTATCCAAAAAGTTACCTCGATTTCAGAGGGATATGCAACCGTTGAACTCTACCTGGACAACGATTCCAATGGAAGTTCGGTCACCAAAACACTAATGGAACACAGGGGAGCCAAAGATATGTCGGGGATCTATAAAGGACATAAGGACATGAACGATTGGCTGGTCATGAATACTGAAAATGGACTTGGGCAGGAAGCGCAAGATGTGTTTTTGTGGCAACAAAAACAAACTTGCTTTACTCCCGATGGTCGCAAAGAAGAAATAAAATGAAAAGGACCTATATCAAATTTAGATGTACCATCTATGAAAAAAAGTTGCTTGTAAAAAGGGCGGAACGTGCAGGGATATCCCTTTCGGAATATTGTCGGAGCACCGCCTTTGGCCAAAACGTTATCGAACGTCTTTCCATGGAGCAATTGGAATGCTACAACACATTGGTGGACTACAAGAACAACTTTACCCGTATCGGGAATATGTTCAAAAGGCATCATCCTAAACTGGAAGAGGAAGTCAAGCAATTGGCTGCCGAGATACGTGGACATTTAAAAAACTTCAGAAAATGATAGGCAAGGGAAAAGCTGTTGCACATACGGGCGTCTCAATAGCATATGGATGGGACAAGGAGAAAGATGCCGAAATAGTCATTAATCATCATCTGGCAGGGGACAATGCCCAAGAGGTTACGGAGGAGTTCAAGATGGTCCAAGAAATGAACAAACGCTGCCATAATAACACCCTCAGCTTTATACTCAGCCCTACCGTGGAGGACGGCAAAAAATTAAACAAAGAAAAGCTCCGTGAGATGACCGAGCGCTTCTTAAAGGAAATGCAGCTAAAGGAACGACAGGTCATTGCCTTTGTTCATCGGGACAAGGCACATACCCATGTGCATTTGTACGTCAACCGTATAGGCTTTGACGGCAAGGCGTACAACGATAGTTTTATCGGGAAGCGGAGCCAACTGGCAGCGGAGCGGGTGGCAAAGGAAATGGGAATTACAACCGTAAACGAGGTACAGATGGAAAAGCAGTTACAGTCCGTAGTCATACGCAACGAAATACGTAGGATACATGAAAGGACTTTGTCCAACGAAAAGCTGAAGACCTTGGATGCCTATATAAAGGCAATGAAGGCGCAGAAGGTGGCTGTTGTTCCCAGTATCAACAAAGCGAACCGTCTACAGGGTTTCCGCTTCGATTACAAGGGACAGAGCTTCAAGGGCAGCGAGGTGCACCGTTCCATGTCCGGAGGTAGATTGCTTAGCGGACTCTCCACGGATATGAACATACAGAAACGATTGGAAAAGGTACCATCGGTTAATATTTCGGGCAAGGCCTTGGAGCTGAGTTCCAATATGGCAAGCGCACTTGCAAAAAAAGTAATCAAACAAGTCATTAAAAAGGTAATTGATACAGGGATAGGATTTTAAAATATAGAACAATGGGATACAAAAAACTGGACGAGGTAATGGAACTGCTCACGGACGAACTGGACGGGTTTAACAAAGCGCTTAACAAACTACAACGGCTCACCAAAAACGTGGAGGACATCAGGATACTTCCCGACACTTCTGAAATCGAGAAACTGCTGGAAACGCATTTGCAACGGGAAAAGGAAAAAACATTAATCCTTCAGGAATCCGTCCGGTCATTGAACGAAAGTTTGGCAAAGGCTAGCGTGATATCTAGATTCAGGTTATGGGTACATTATTCCATTTGGGCAATCTCTTTGTTTATTATTTGTTACCTAGGTTTTAAGATTGCTGAAACGGAAGAAATTCGTAAAGAATCCTTCGCTAAAGGAGGACAAGAAGTTATTACAAGTCTAAGGGGTTATTTCGACCAACATCCCGAACATTATAAAGAGTACGAACAATGGCTTAAAAAAAAGGATAGTGTTCCAAATCGAAAGTAGCATGCGCCCTGTTTCGATTTTACTTTACGCTTATCTGCCGGAACACTATAAAATCGAAACAGGATCCGTGCGCAGGTAAGTTATGGTAAGATTTGGGGGCTTCTAGCTAAAATGAAGTCTTTGGTATCAATTGAAAGTCTAAATAAGGGTGGAATTAAACAATACAAGTTTAATTAAGTCGAAGCACCTTTATTTAAACTTTGATAGCTATTTTCTATACTTCTTTGTTGGCAGTAGTTTTTATTATTTCAATATTTTAATCGTTGAGTATATCTTCATTTTTATCAGCCGACATACCACCTAAAATTACCCAGCCATAATCATACTTTTTCCAAGTATGAGTCATCTCATAAGTTTCCTTGCTAATGATATTATTTTCTTTGTCGGTCCAGATATTATCAACATCATAAAACACCATTACCACATCGCCTATTGCGTTGGTTGCTTTTCTGTATAGTTTGTAACTGAATTTCAAATTTTGGTCACTATGTAATTCTGGTATCCAATTTGTAACCTTACTTTTATTATAAACTTCGTTGGCACCACCTGGGCGACCAATAAAATCATTGTGCCAAAGTTTTTTATAAGCAACGGTATCCATTTTTTGGGCATAATCCCAATATTTCACTTCCATTTCCCAAGCTTCGTTTTCGATTTCCTCCTTGCTCATTTTTGATAATACTGTTTCAGTCTGTTTTGATTCTTTATTTTCTTCGTTACAACTTTCAAGTGTGATTAATATAAATAGTCCGATTGCAAGTGTCAAAATCAATTTAGATAATCTCATTAAATTCCTTTTTAAATATTGCCTTTGTTAATCGGATTTCGGCTTTTCCGTTTTGTTAATCAGCTTAAAATTAGTTCGTTGTTTAAATTACTGCCAACACATATATATGTGTAATAAGTTGTTTTGACTCTAAAATACGGAAATCTTTCAAGTGGACAATAAAAGCAATCTTTAAGGGATAGTTAGGAGTTAGGGATTTTGTAAATCAGATACTTATATATCAATTTTGATATACGAAATGCGTACAATTGATGTATGAAATACCTACTTAAAATTAAGATAGTCTTCAAGCTTATTCCCCATCGTTTTCAAAATATCTAATCTATGAGTAGAGTATATTTAAACGGTCCTTATAAATAAACTAATTGAGGTTTTTGGAAAGTTCAATTAAGGGTGGGAATAATTATACAAGTTCAATTAAGTGAAAAGAGGGTTTATTTGAACTTTAGAGATGGGGAGGAGTTTATTTTAAGAAATATGGGGCGATGAAAATGAAAGTATACAGGGTATAATTAAACCTACCTTTCTGTAAACTATGTAAAATATCAGCATTTAAATATTACATTAAATGCGTTAATAATGTGTTTAATTACGTATATTGTATGTATTAATAATAGAACCATGACAACAATTCGAAAATCATTGACCATAACTGAGGCTCAAGAACAATGGATTAAACTTCAAATTGAGCTTGGAGGTTTCGCTAACGATAGTGAATATATGCGACATTTAATCCGTTTGGACGAAGAACGTAATAGGCAGTTTTTGATTACTAAAGCAGCTATACTAGAAGGCTATGAAAGTGGCATTAGCCCTAAGGTAAGAACAGTTGATGATATTATGGAAGCTGCGATAAATCGTAAAAAAAGCAAGGAACAAAGGTGAGCGAAATGCATAAATATATTTTATCCCTCAAGGCTGATTCCGATGTTGACGATATTACAGACCACACATTAGAAGTTTGGGGAGAATCACAGACCCTGGACTATATCACTAACTTGTTATTGTGTTTTAAAACTTTAGCAATCAATCCAGAGCTAGGTCGTAGTGCGGCTGAATATGCCCCACAATTAAAAAGATTCAATTACAAGGCACATACTATTTTTTACGAACCAATAGAAAAAGGCATTTTTGTGGTGCGTATCTTAAGCCAAAGACAAGATTTTGAACGCCATCTTTAAAGTCCATATAAACCTGGGGTTAAGTACACTAGTTCAATTAAGTGAGAAATAGGTTTATCCGAACTTCGCATTGGCTATGTTGTAATTACAACATGAACCTTTATCTCTTAAATTTTACGCTAACTAGCAACTACAATGTTTTGATTTAATGGTCATTTTAAGAAATTTTTATTTCAAAAGGAGTCTTTGTTTTATAATGATTTCTAAAATCGGACGGTGACGATTTTGTTTTTAATTTGAACACACGTGAGAAGTATGCATAATCCTCATAACCTAAAAATTCAGCGATATCAGCTAAAGAATCTTCAGAATGTACTAAGAGTCGTTTAGCCTCAAGTATAATACGTTCGCTAATAAGTTCTGAAGATTTTTTATTTATCGTATTCTTGGTAATTCTATTCAAATGCTTTGTGGTGATATTAAGTTTTTCAGCATAAAATATTGAGGATTTTTGTGTCCTATAAAATTTTTGGATAAGTACTTCTAGATTTTTCAAGGTACTAAGATAGGTCGTGGATTTCACAATTACGTGAGATTCAAAAGCTGTATAGAACCTTGTTAAATCAATATAAACAAGGTTTATTAGGCTCGATAATTTTTGCTTTTTGAAAGTTGCATCATTATAGTATTCGTTGTTTATTTCTTTAAAACGTGAAATCACGGATTCAAGATCATTATTCTTCAGTCGAAGATTTGGTGGGTTTTCATATGAAAAATAAAATGGGAATTGTGTGAGTTTGGCATTTAAAAAACCAAACTCAAAAAAATCCTGAGTATGGAAAAATATATAGCCTTCGGGTTCACTATTGAATTTCCAAAAGTGTGTTTGACCAGGTTTTAAGAAAAATACACTGCCAGGTTCAACAGGGTAGTTGGTGAAGTCGATTTCATGACTCCCAGTTCCTTTTGAAAAAAGAACACATAAAAAAAAGTCGTGCCTATGAGGTATGAAAACCCTCTCTCTATTTTTCCTTAAATGTGCCGCTAAATCATTACTATAAAAATCGATTAAGGATTCTTCTTTCTCAAATTGCTCGATGCTTAAAATAGGAATCATGCTCAAACTGTTTTAATATGTCCTAAAAGTACAAATAATGGAGATTATTCTATAATTATAAGATACAATGAATAAATATCTTTGTTAGTGTTAAAGGGTTATCAATACATCGATTTTGGCAAAAAGTAAACCTAAAAATGAGTAGTTATGGAATTTCTGAAAGGAACTAAAATTTATAGTATATTAACTGGGGCATGTCCTGTTTGTCATAACGAAAGTATGTACCAGGAGAGTAACTCTTATAAACTAGGTAGCACCCTAAAAATGAATAAACGATGTGGTCATTGTGATACGAAATACAAGATAGAACCTTCCTTTTTTTACGGCGCTATGTATGTTAGTTATACTGTTGGGCTTGCGTTTGGTGCAACAGCTTTCGTATTGAGTTATTTAATTCTTGATTTGAGTTTAATTATTACCTACTGTATTATAGTAGCTGTGATGATTATGGTACTGCCAATAGTACTCCGAATTTCAAGAAATATTTGGATTAATATTTTTATGAGGTATAATTTAGGTACTACTAAAAAAGTATAACCCTTTAGAAGTAGGGTGCTTACTGATACTAATATTAAAATAGGCGTCTTAGGCAAGGCCGGTGCACATAAGGTCATGCTCAAGGCCGCGATTGCCTTCAATCTAAAAAAGTACCTTAAGAAAGGGGGAAGGAAACCCTCCCTTGAAAATTTAAGGACGTTTATGGATGCACTCCAAGCCTACCTGACCACTATTCGCCAACAGATCCGATCGAGACCGGTTATCCTGAAGGCTTCGTAAAAGCAGCCTGCCTGAGTCGATATCTTGCCCCTAGACCACTTCTGCAACAGCCACGTGGGTTTAATCATACTGGTTCAATTAATTGGGAATCAGGTTTAATTAAACTTTTGAGCATGGAAATAGTACTTTTGGAAGAAGTAAGTTTTTGTGTAAATCGTACTTCTTAGAGCTTATTTAAACAATCGTTTAAATAAGCCTTTTTAACTACATAAAAAATGAATTATCGGAACTAATAAAAAGAACGCAAATTGAACTGGTATAGTTTGGTACAACCATTTTTTGGGTTTGTTCCGTAAAACGTCCATTTCTTTAAGCTAAATGATAATTTATTGACTGACAAACTCTTACAAAAGGCTAAACATTCAAAAGGACTGAATCACCGTTCTTGTCAAATATTCTGTAATTATCATCCATTTAAACGTTCTTTTTTTATTAGTAAATAAAACAACTGTATTTTTACACCTGACTAAATATGTTTCAATGAATTTGTTGGATGTTTCTCCGATACTTAGTTCAATACTCGGGCTACTCTTGGGTATTTTCATACTATCAAGAAAATCAGGCCTGGGCAATGATAAAAAAATAAGGCTCGTCTTGAGTGCCTTGGTATTTTTATACGCCTATATATCCTTCGATTATTATTTATCCCTCAAACTTGATATAAACAGTCTTTATTCTGGTGGTTCTTACCTGATCTACCATATCATTGGTCCCCTGTTTTACTATTTTATTGTGCTATTTACTAAAACAGTGGTAAATCTTAAAAAATGGATTTTATTATTAATAGTATATACCCTTATCCGCTGGGCTCTTTTTCTGCCTATCTTGGAGTATGACACTGTCAACGAAATAATTGCATCTGCCGATAATTATGGTGTCTGGTTTTGGATAGAACTAGAATATCTTGTAGCTACTATCATAAACATTTTTTTAATGGTATTGGGGTATATAAAACTGGAAAGAGCCCCGCTTTTCCTAATTTTGGATAGATCGCAACAACTAAATTATCAGTGGATCAAAATATTGATACTATTGTTTATTGTGTTACAATTTGCAAGTGGATTCAATACGGTTCTGAACACTGATAGTCTTGAGGCCCTTGAATTTTATATGAAGATTGAAACGCTTTTGTTATCTATTTTCTTTTTTATTTTCGCGTATTCGATTATGCATTTACCTGTTTTTGCGTTTACAGGTTCTTTTGATGATTTACCGCAAGCAACAAAGAAAAAGTATGCGAAGTCATCCCTGTCTGACTCTTTTGATCTGTTCAAGCAAATTCAAGAAAGCGTCAGGGAAGAACAGCTGTTTCTTGATTTCGACATTAAGCTAAACACCCTCGCAGACAAACTCAATATTTCCGTACATCATATATCACAGGCTATTAATCAGAACACCCAAATGAGCTTTCCCGATTATATCAATCAATATAGAATTGAAGTTGCGAAAACTAAGCTTCTCGAACCCAAGCCCGATACAATTTATTCAATTTCTTTAGATGTAGGCTTTAACAGTAAAGCTGCTTTCTATACGGCGTTCAAAAAAAATGCGCAAATGACTCCCACCGAATTTAAAAAACTTCATAATGCTGATGATTAGCGTAAATACTTGATTGTCAATTTATAATAATAATAAAAAGTGTCTTCCCGATAAATGAAGACACTTTTTTTTGTTTGGTATTATAGGGAAGAACGCTTAATTGCCCATCCCAAAATACATTTGTCCCAACAATATAAATCATTTATAACAATTTAAAAAAGAAAAATTATGATTGCATTAAAAACTACTACTCTGATATTATCCTTGATATTGGTCGGAATCTTTACAAGCAGTGCACAGTACAATGACAGCTCCGATTTAGAATTCGGGATTAAAGCGGGGGTCAATCTCTCTAATTTAAAAAATGCCGGCGGAAAACCTAAAATAGGTCCCTTAGGCGGAATTTTTGCAGAATACAGATTTACTGAAAAAGTATCGATTCGTACGGAAGCTATGTTTTCCATTCAGGGAACTAAGAAAAAAGGAAGTTTCGAAACTGTAAAGTTGAACTATGTAAACTTTCTTCCAGCACTTGTAAAGTTCTATCCAGTTAAGAAAATAAGTATTGAGGCAGGACCTTATATTGGACTGCTTTTAAGCAAAAAGGACGATAATCCATCTACTTTGGATTATCGAAAAATGGATTTTGGTGCAGTCCTAGGTCTAGGGTATCGTGTTGTCGATAATGTAGAAATAGGCTTACGCTATTCTTACGGTATGTTTGATATTACTAAAACGATAGGAGAAATTAAAAACAGGGGCTTCCAATTGGCACTTTCTTATAGCTTTTAAAAGTTAGGCCAACAAAGCCAACAATCAATACTTGAGCGGCCTCTTAGCCGATTAAAACATTCATCAAATCTACCACCGATATACCTGTATTATATGTTCGAAAGTAAACAACGAATTAAAGGGTATGATGTTGCCAGTGCTTTGGCCTTATTCATTATGGTCATCACCAATTTTAATTTGGTACTGGCGAGGGTAAACGATGATGGGTTTTTGTCAAAGGTTTTAGATGAACTGCAAGGCAAAGGAGCCGCTCTTTTTATTGTATTGGCTGGTGCTGGTATTTCCTTAATAGTCAAGACAAATTTAATTTATAACGATAAAATAAGGCTAAGGGAAAAACAAAGGATGTTCCTGAAACAGGGTGTTTTCTTATTTGTATTCGGATTGATCTACCTGCCATTATGGCCTTTGGATATTCTACATAATTACGGTTTTTCTATTTCTATAGGTGCCTTATTGATTTCAATACGTTCGAAAAGTCTATGGGTAATCATAGTGCTTACAATCGCTGTCTATCCATTTATCCTTGGTTATTTGGGTTTTGAAACAGGTTGGAATTGGAAAAGCAACCAGTACACCGATTTATGGACATTCATCTCTTTTCTCCAGAATTTACTGGTAAATGGTTTTCATCCTGTGGTGCCTTGGGTCGCTTTCGCACTGGCAGGCATATGGCTCGGAAGACAAAATATAAGTAACAAAAATAACAGAAACCTAATCCTATTGTTATCTATAACCATATTCTTCTTAGTTCAGATGAGTTCTTTTAGGCTTGCTGCCATCGCTTTGCACTATACCAATATGTCTGTCGAAGAGATAATAGCTATCTGGGGAACAGAATCATTACCACCGATGCCACTATTTATGATTTCAGGTATAAGCTGGTCTTTTACAATAATTCTACTATGCGTCTGGGTTACTGAAAAAATGAACAATAGAGACGGATTATCAATTCTTGTGAAAACGGGTCAAATGTCATTTACCCACTACATACTACACGTTGTTGTGGGCATATTAAGTGTCTACCTGCTTTTTGGTGAAAACAACTTAAGTACAGATGTTGCTTTTATTTATGCCATAGATTTCTGTATCGTTTCGATAATCTTCTCCATGTTATGGAGTCAGAAGTTTGCAAAAGGCCCCATGTCAATGTTAATGAGATTTATAACC
>Ga0208903_1001262_pt1 | contig 15000 bp, 21 predicted proteins | sample AntAceMetag02UKJ_FD_184769 | JGI IMG/M metagenome (GOLD analysis project Ga0208903, IMG submission 184769) | Saline lake microbial communities from Ace Lake, Antarctica - Antarctic Ace Lake Metagenome 02UKJ (SPAdes) (version 2) | ecosystem: Environmental > Aquatic > Non-marine Saline and...
AACGCAGAACTAAGTACAACCTACTCAACCAAGACGAGATGCGTTTTGATGACTTAGTTAACTCAACAACCACATGGCACGACGCTATTGTTGCTATCAAACTGGAGTATCCTAAATGAGTACTGTTGAAGTAACAGCGTTAAAACATGAGAGTGCCGTTGTTAATAATATAAGTCTGGCAAGTAATGGCAGTGCAGCGTTTGCTGGGCCAGTAACACTAACCAATGACATAGCACCAGCTACACCGGCATCAGGGCAGACTGTGCTCTATCCTAAAGACGATAAGTTGCTTTATTACAAGGATGACGCTGGGGTTGAGAGGCGTGTAGATGCTGGACTGGGGTATATGCTGGTACGGGATGAGAAGGCTGTAGGCACAGCGGGAGGGACAAATATTGTTGGTGTAAATACCAGAGTATTGAATACTGTTCTACGCAATACCATTGTCGGGGCAAGTCTGGCGTCGAATGAAGTTACCTTACCAGAAGGCACTTATCTGATAAACGGCTCTGCACCAACTAGGCAGGTTAATTCACATAAATGCTACCTATACAACATAACGGCAGCGGCATTGGCAATAGCTGGTACATCTGAACTCAGCCCCGCCGCGGTTACAAACGTAAATTCTTCGTTTGTTAAGGGTAGTGTTACTGTTTCTGCCACAACAGTATTTAGCCTCCGCCACCATACAGATACTGCGTATGCAACGGATGGGTTGGGTCGTGCAGTAACCATAACCGCAGCCGGTGTTGAAGTTTATGCAATGTTGGAAATCATAAAGGTTGACTAGTATGAAATACTATCTAAACGGAACTTGGTGCAACGATGACACCATCACAGAGCTTCCAGTAGGAGCAACAGCTCTAACTGATACCGAGTGGGATAACCGACAGGCAAGACCAGCAGGCTGGACTCCAGAGCCACCAACCTATGCAGAACTAAGAGCAGCAGCCTATCCACCGGCAACTGACTACCTAGATGCTATCGTTAAAGGTGACACAGTACAGGCACAGGCTTACATTGATGCGTGTCTGGCAGTTAAACTAAAGTATCCTAAATGAAACGTAACTTGTTTAACGAGTTGAAAGAAGCTTTCAAAGCACTTACCGAGAGGAAACTAAAATGACCACCTGGGACGTTGTACAACTAGATAGCAAGACATTTGTAACAAACGTACACTGGACATGCTCAGACGCTGACGGTGAGTTCAGTAGCCATGCTGAGGATGTAGTAGCCTCTCAGATTGCATTCTCTAAAGAACCTGTAACACCTTGGTAACAATAGATGGCTCGATTAAAACTAGAAACCACACGCCCGCTACCTAAACGCAGTAAGTTAAGTAGACGTAAAAAGAAAATCAGGATCGCTAAGAAACGATCTAACTTGAGGTAAAGCATGGACAACAACAACGACAAGCAGTTAGGTAGACTCGAAGCTCAGGTAGAATCCCTACAGCGTCAGATGGAGCAGTTAAGCATAGACGTTAGATGTCTGTCTAGTCTGATGTCTAAGTGGAAGGGTGCAGGTGTATTACTGCTGATACTGGGTGCTTCCTTCGGATGGCTTGTTGATCTTATCATTAAGAGATGAGCATAAAGTCCTTGACATTACTATCAGTCTGTGGTATAATACTTATACAAGGATGTACTGCACTAGGACTAGTTAAAGCAGTTATGCCGGGCAAGTCAGGTACTAATGTTAATGCTAATGCTCAAGTAGGAAAAGAGAACACACAACAAGTAGTTGCTAATCAGCAGAACACCAAGATCGAAGGTGAGAATGTTAATGTAAGTCAGAAGGAAAATGACACCAGCATTAACACATCAAAGGTAGACAGTCTAGTGCAGAATAACACTAACGTACCCATGTGGTATTTATTGTTATTGGTACTAGGTTGGTTATTACCCAGCCCTCAAGAGATATGGGCAGGCTTTGTCAACTCAATAGAGAGATTAATTCATGGCAAGAAACGTAACAGCCGTAAAAACAAGAACAAACGATAGCGCAAAGGTTGATATGTATACTGTACCAGCAAAGAATACTGCTGAGATACACATGATTTATATCTTAGCCAGTGCTGGTAACGAAGATGCTGACTTGTATTGGTACGACAGTGCTACAACAACAGAGTACCCACTAGCTCACGCTAAAACATTACAGTCTACTAACGGTGAGTATTTATTGCTAAATAACTTACAGATAGATTTAAAAGAAAACGACATACTCAGAGTAAAGAATAGTGGCACAAGCAGCACCATAACTTACATGGTCAGCATGAATTTAGCACCTTCAATCACAACACAATTCCATAACTAAGGAGATAACAATGTACGGATACGGTAAAAAGAAGAAAGCACCTGCACCTCGACCAAAACCTAAGCCTAAGAAGTAATGGCTAAGGGTGTAAAGCATTACTTAAAAGAAGGAAAAACTTGGTCAGGTAACTACCACAAAATGCCTGACGGTAAGTTACATACTAACAAGTCACATACAGCGACCAGTAAACCTTTGTATCATTACGGTGATCTTTCAGCTACTGCGAAGAAGAAAGCTAGAGGATAAGAATGAATTATTTAGAAGTTGTCAACAATGTATTAGTAAGACTGAGAGAGGCTGAAGTAACTGCTCCGACAGATACGCCTTACTCTAAACTAATCAGCACCTTTGTTAATGATGCTAAGAGACTGGTAGAAGATTCTTTTCAGTGGAACGTATTAACAGAAACACTGACAGTCACTACCTCTAATGATCTCTTTAACTACGTCCTTACAGGGGCGGGTCAACGCTTTAGGGTGATGGATGTTATTCACGCTGAAGAAGACTACTTCTTAAACCCTAAGACCTCTAGTCAGATGAACTCGTTTCTATTGAACAACAACCCACAAAGAGGCAGCCCAACATTCTATAACTTCAATGGTGTAGACGTTAATGGGGACACACAGGTAGATTTATTTCCTATCCCTAATGGAATACAAAACATTTACTTTAACTTATACAAACCACAACCTGCACTAACAGATGCTTCAACTACCTTACTGGTTCCCAGTGAGCCTGTTATTAAATATGCCTATGCAATGGCTGTAGCAGAGCGTGGTGAAGACGGAGGACTATCAGTACAAGATGCATCAGCATTGGCTGATCTATCACTAGCAGACCACATAGCTATGGCTGAGAGCAGACAGAACGACCAGTACATCTGGGCAGCAGTATAATGGCAGGTCGACTACAGTCCTCTTCAATATCAGCACCAGGCTTTCTTGGTGTTAATACACAGGAGAGTAGTGTTGATTTATCTTCTGGTTATGCGCTAGAAGCTTACAACTGCGTTATTGATAAGTTCGGTAGGATAGGTGCAAGACGAGGTTGGACTAAAGTTAATTCTGATTTAAACACTGATCTGGCTTCTAACAGCGTAGAGTTCTTATACAACCTGCCTAACCCTGATGTAACCTTTGCAGGTGGTGATAACAAGTTATTTACACGTACTTCTGGATCAACGGTACTGATAACTGCAGTTAATACTACGGTAGCAGACGCAGCAGGGACAGGAACTACAGCATACAGCATCACAGGTAACGACTGGATGGGTGCTAGTATTGTGTTCGGTGAAGGCCCAGCATCTTCTCCTCACGCTTACTTAGCACAATCAGATCACCTTCCTTTAGTTTATCATAAGCTAGGATCATCGCATGCACATACAGGTGCTTACGGTTTTAACTTACTGAGTGATGCGGGATCAGTTCCATCTGCTTATTCTTCTGCTAGTGATTTCAAGCCTAACATTGTTATAGGTGCTTACGGTCGTACATGGTGGGCAGATATAACCAATGATGAACAAACTGTTTATTTCAGCGCACTACTTGATGGTACTAACTTATCAACAGGTGACTCAGGGTCTTTATCATTGATTGATGTATTCCCTAATGGTGATGAAATAGTAGGACTAGCAGCACACAATGGTTTCTTGATTATATTCGGAAAGAGAAACATCGCTATTTATGCTAATCCTATTGAGGTAACTGAATTAGTTTTAGTTGACTTGATAGCAAACATCGGATGTATAGCTAGGGACAGTATTGCTAACACAGGTACTGATGTCATGTTCTTGTCTGAGTCAGGTGTAAGAAGTGTTGCACGTGTCATTCAAGAGAAGTCAGCACCTATTAACGACATCTCTTTTAATGTCAGAGACGATATAGTAGCTTTTGCAGACTCAGAAACAAACAAGCAGAAGATAAAAGCGGTCTACTATCCTAAAGATGCTTTCTATATTTTAACACTACCTACCTCTAAATATGTGTACTGTTTTGACCTTCGTGGTCGATTGGAAAACGGTGCTGCACGTGTTACTATCTGGGATAGCATCGAACCTACCGCCTTACACGTTACTTATTCAGGTGATCTTTTCTTAGGACAACCTGGATACATAGGTAAGTATTTTGGCTTCTCTGATAACTCATCTGACTACAGACTTAGATATTATACAAACTTCTTTGACTTAGGTAGTCCTACTTCATTGAAGTTCTTAAAGAAAGCTAACTTCGTGGTCGTAGGTGGAATAGGACAGAACGTAGCATTGAAGTATGGTTTTGATTATGTCAGTTCATATCGTTCAATAACTAAACAGTTACGAACAGGCTCGGTTTACGAATATAACGTAGGTGAATACAACATTGCAGAATACTCCAGTGGTCTGGTGTTAGATGAAGTTAACTCTAATTTAGGTGGTTCCGGTTCTATTATGCAACTAGGCTTTGAGGCGAACATTGACTCTGCGCCTTTGTCAATACAAAAGATAGATATTTATGTTAAAGCAGGTAAAACAATTTAAGGATAAACATGGCTAATTATACAAAAGCAACTAACTTCACAGATAAGGATGGTCTATCATCTGGTGATGCAAATAAGATTATTAAAGGTTCAGAGATAGAAGCGGAGTATCTCGCTATTGCAGCCGCTATCACATCTAAAGCTAATCTAGATGCGCCTACTTTTACAGGTGTGCCTTCAGCACCAACAGCTAGTGCAGGAACAACAAGTACACAAGTAGCTACAACTGCTTTTGTTACAGGTGGTATTGCCACTGCTACAGGCTCTCTTGGTACAATGTCCACACAGGACGCAGACGATGTAGCTATTACTGGTGGGACGCTTGCAGGGGTTACTGTTGAGGGACTGACTCTAGGTACTAACGGAACAGGATCAAAAACTGTATCTACTGCTTCTCCTTCAGGCGGCCTTAATGGCGACATATGGTATAAATACTAATGACATTATCTGTTAACGTATCAGGAAGTCATACAGACACTAAGGAGGTCTTCGTTAAAGACGGAGGCGTGTGGAGAACTGTTACAGAACTACATGTCAAGGATGATGATACGTGGCAAAAGATTTACCCTGGAACAGGTACTCAAACTTTTACTTCAGGTACTTCATCATTTGTTGTTCCTCAGGGTGTCTACTCTTTAAGCATGACTACTATGTCTGGTGGTGGTGCAGGTGGTCGATCAGGCCAACACACAGGAGACTGTCACTCAGGCGCACCAGGAGGGGCTGGAGCAACCGTTGGATCAACATCATTCGCTGTGACTCCAGGTGAGACGCTAACAGTTACAGTTGGTGCTGGTGGAGTTGGTGGGGTATATCCAGGGTTCCAACAAGGATACCGAGCAGGAACTGTAGGTGGAGCTACTTCTGTTAAAAGAGGAGCTACTACTATACACACAGCAGCCGGTGGAGCTATTAATAATGGTGAGTACTATAGTGGATCAAACTTTGTAACGGCTGGCCCTACTAATGGAACAGGGTATGGTACAGGGGGTACAGGTGCTGCTTGTGAAGGCACAGGGGGTACAGGTGGCGCTGGTGGGGTAGTGTTTTCATGGTAACAGAGTTTGTAGATAAAGAGACACAAGATAAACGTAAAAGTATTTGTAATGTGTGTGACCAGAGTAAGTTAGGATTTTGTACAGAGTGTGGTTGTGTGATTATTACAAAAGTTATGTGGAAGCGAAACACTTGTCCATTACTGAAATGGTAACGGCTTAATTTAAAGAGGGTAGAGAAATGGGAATGTTTTCGAGTCTTAAAGGTCTAGCAGCAGTAGCAGCACCAATAGCTGGTGCATATTTTGGTGGGCCTATGGGCGCACAGATAGGCTCTATGATCGGTGGTCAGATAGCTGGTAGACAGCAAGCCAAGCAAGCAGGAGAGACTGCTGCTCAGTATGATGCCAGGCTGCGTCAACTAGGACAGCAAGGATTCTTTAGACCTGTTACCTCTAAGACTCTTTATGGTGAATCCAAATATAAGACTGATCCTAATACAGGTGCGCTAATAGAGGCAGGTTATACCGGATCAGATCAAGTCCAAGAAGACCAAGGTAGACTTGGTGATTTGATGCAAACAGGTTTAAGCACTGCTGAAGCTGCTGCTCAGGCTGCTCCTCAATACCAGACTGCCGCACAGGGATTATTTGATCTAGGTCAAAGCTACTTATCAGGAACACCAGAAGAAGCTAGAAACCGTTATATGCAACAGCAGATGGATGTTTTACGTCCTTATGACATTGAGGAAGAACAACGCCTAGGCAGGACTGTGTTTGGTAAAGGTGCTGGTGGTCTTAGTGTTGGAGCTGGTGGTAATCCATATCTACAAACTTTGATGGAATCCCGCAACAGACGTAACTTAGGATTAGCTGCTGGTGCTGACGTTGCTGCACAACAACAAGGAACATATGGAGCAGACAAGCTTAGAGAGGCTGGTGTGACATCAGGTATTGGTTTTGATATGATGGGTGGATCATTAGACCCTTATCAAACATACTTAAATCAACAAGCAGGATTAGAGAAGCTTGCTCAACAGCCTTATGCAATGGGCCTTGATGCTGCAACTCAAGCAATAGGTGGACAGCAGTTTGGTTCAAATATGGCTCAAGGCGGTGCGTTAGGGAATGCACAAGTACAGATGGCAAACACTAACAACCAGAACGAAAGGTTGATGGGGTTACTTAACAATAAAGATTTGATTAATGGCGTTTCAGGAATGTTTGGTAATAAACCCGCTGAAATTGTAGAGAAGTCTAGTGTTTATAAGCCTACAACAACTCCACCTTATGTGGGTTATCAAGGTGGTGGGTTTAGTGGAAATTTAAACTTAGGAAGGTATATGGGCAACCCTAATGCTGGAATGTTTGGTAACACCAGATGAATCTAGAAACTGTTATACGCAACTCACGTTAAAGGAAATATATATATGGCTACCAACTCAATTTTTGATGTATTCGGAGCTTCTCCTGAAGAATTAGAATATGCTAAAAGAAAAGATGAAGAGACACTAGCAAGGCAGGAGTATACCACTAGGTTAGCTAATGCTGGTGCGGGTTTAGGAATATATGGTGGTCTTGCAAGATCAGGAGTTAGGCAAGGAGAGCAACTGAGGAAAATGAGGTTGTTCGGAGAGTCCCCAAATCCTGAGATGGAAAAGGCATCCGTTATGAAGGAAATAGTGAATAGTTATTCTGGACGGGATATGTCTGATCCTGAAGTTATGGCTAAGATGTCACAAGAGTTAAACAGCAGGGGATATCCTAGAGAAGCAATGCAGTTAATGGAACAAGCTAAATCAAAAGTTATTAATTTAAATAGTGCTGCTGCGGCTACTGAGAAGGGTAACTTAGCAAGGGAAAAGACTAGAGCTGAGATTGAAAAACTAAACTTTGAAGCCAGTGGGGACAAGAAGGATAAGATGACAACTAAGATGATGGATGACTTTCATTCTAGAGCAGAAAGAGCAAACACTTATGGGTCATTAGCGAGTACATTTGAAACTGGTTTTGCAGGAGCTAAATTTGAGGCATGGGGTAACTTCCTTTCTAAACTAAATAAAAATCTACCACTAAATGATGAGGATAGAAGAGTATCTGCTTGGTGGACAAAGTATCAAAACCAAGTTAATGAGATTAGAAATGATTTGTTTGGGTCGGCATTGACAGCAACAGAGAAAGAGGAATTTGCTAAAGCAATGATAACTAGATCAACTGATGGAAAGACTGCTAAAAAATACCTAGAAACTCAAGCAAGGATATTAAGGAAGGCTTACAACAATAGGCTTGACTCCTATAGTGAACACGGCTGGAGTGTCAAAGGTCTAGAGGGACAGGTTATTGGTTCATTAGATTCTGAAGGTGATGCGGGTGATCCGATAGTTGTACCTGAAGGCACATGGACAGTTAAAAGGAAACCATCAATGACCCTCTCAACCGGAGTGCAATAATGGCAAAACTAGTAGACTACGAAGTTACAGCACCAGATGGAACAGAGCTAATTGTTACTGGCCCGGAGGGTGCAACAGATGAGGAAATAACATCTCAGGCTATGAAGCTTTACGGTGATATGAATACTGGTACTCTTAATCCAGAACCAAAGGTGGATGATGTATTAACACCTCAAAAAGATTATACTGATGTAGGATTAGGTCAGGTAGGTAAAGAAGCTGTTTTAGGTTTTATTCCATCAGCAGGTAGAGAATTATCCAATTTGTGGGATGTTGTGAGTAGCCCAATAGAAACAGCAAAGACTGTTGCTCAACTGGGGTATGGGGTTTTACAGAACGTACTTCCTGATAATATTGTTCAACTTATGGGTGATGATGAGGAAAGTCAACAACTAGCATCTTCTGTTGGTGAGTATATCGCTGATAGGTATGGTGGTATTGAGAATATTAAAAGAACCGTAGCAACAGACTCTGCAGGATTTGCTGCTGATATTGCAGGTATCTTTAGTGGTGGTGCTACGATAGCTGCTAAAGTAATTTCCACAGGAACTAAAGCAGCGGGTAAAGCCTCTAAATTTGCTGCTGTGCCTTCCATGCTTCAAAGCTTTGCAGATAAAGTTTCATTAGTAGACCCAGTAACCCTTGGACTTGTAGGAGCAGGGAAAGCAGGTAAACTTGGTTTAACAAAAGTAATAGGCCCAGGTTTAGGAAAGGCTTTAGCTTTTACATCAGGTACTGGAGAAGAGGCTGTTAAACAAGCATACAAATCTGGAAGGGTAGGTGGTGATTCTTTAAAAGCATTTAGAGATAATTTAACAGGTAAGGCTGATCCTCTAGAGATTGTACAAAATGCTAGAAGTAATTTAGATATTCTTTATGCACAAAGAAAAAAGGAATATATAGATGGTAAGGCAGGATTAAAAGATGTAACTCTAAACCTACAAACTATTAGGAATGCTTTAGAATACGCAGAGAGTACTGCGGGAGTTAGTCCAAAAGTAAACAAAGCATTGGCAGATGTTAGAAAAATCTTAGATGATGCATCAAATAAGAACTATAAAACTGTATCAGATTTTGATGATTTAAAAAGAGCTATTAATGATATCGCTATGGATTATAGGGGATCATCTGCTGGTTCTCAAATTGACACAATACAAAGACTAATTAAGAAGCAGATAACTGATGTAGACCCTCAGTATGATATAGTAATGAAATCATATGCAGATGCCACGAAATACATTAAAGAAATGGAAATATCTTTAAGCTTAGAGGCAACAACAGGACAAAGGAAGACAGCGGATGCTTCATTAAAGAAACTATTATCTGTTATGCGAGATGGTGTGTCTACTAACTATGGGCAGAAGTTTAACATGGCTCAACAGCTTGAACAACTACCAAACGCTAAACAAATACTTCCTCAGTTAGCAGGACAAGAATTAAGCTCATATCTGCCTAGAGGAATACAAGGTAGAATAATGAGTGCTGGTTTAACAGGTGCAGTTGGTTACATGGGTGGTGGTTTATTAAGCCCTAGTGCTGTTGTTTCAGGACTTGCTGCCTCACCTAGGGCGGTAGGTAATGCTGCACAACTGGCAGGGAGAACAGCCAGAAGATCAGATCAAGTAATGAGAAAAGCAGCACAGATGCTACCCTCAGCAACCCCAAGTTATCTAGGCATGTTTGATAGAGCAACAGAAGAGGAAGGAAACTAATGGCTAGTCAGTTAGATAGTATACTGAATGATTTAGTAGGTAGGTTAAGAGAAGTGGGTATTGGTAGAGGAACTGCCGCACAACAACCTGGTGGCCCTTCTTATAGAGATAATTCTGGAGACAGTTATTCTTTTGCCTATGACCCTGAAGCCAGACCTACCAAAGCTGATTATGGTAAATACAAAGTACCTACTGTTAGCTTTTCAAGTGGGATGCTGGGCGGTGACCCAATACAGATAGAGCAAGAAGTACCAGAACAAGAGATACCAGCAATGCCAGATTTTAACCCACCACTACCACGTTCAGAGGCAGACCCTAGACCTGAAGCTCCTAACGGAGAAGATGTGAGCGTAGAGCAAGCACTTGAGCCTGTACGCCCTCCTCTAATGGAAGATTATACTACAGCGAGAGTAAACCCGTTTGGTGAATCTGGAATGTTTTTAGGAAGGGTTGGTGGCCCAAGACAACCAGAGAGACAAGATATTGTACCAACTCCAGGTGCTACTCCATCCACACTGTCTAGTTTATCTGCGAGACAGCCAGAAGTTCCTAGAGGCATGCTAGAAGGCCCAACAATGTTTGAGGGTCAATTAGGTATGCCAGAGACTACTAGCTATGAAGGAACATACGGGAATGAGTATGAAAACTTAAAAGGAAAATCTATTGAGGAGATACGACTTCAGTTAAACAATCCTAATATCGATGTTAATGAAGATGGTGATTTAATAGAGATACTAGAAAGGTCAGAAGTACCTGGACTGAATGGTGGGTATGTACCTACTAAAGTTAGAGTAATGGCTCCTGCTTTTATGCAGAAAGCGGAGAATGATAATAGTTCATTTAAAACTCAAGAAGAGTTAGATGCTTACTTAGATACTCTGGGTCTTTAACATAGGATTAACAATGCCGAAATACACAGTTAAACAAGGTGATACACTCACTGCAATAGCTCTAGAAACAGGTCATTCATTAGCAGATATAAAGGCAGCTAATGCAGGGATAGACTACAACCGGCTAAGTATTGGTCAAGGTATAGCCTTGCCTTACAGTAATCAACCAGCAGTGAACTATGATGCGTTTGGTACTGTTATCAGTCAACCAGATTCTCCAGAAGATTATGGTGTGATGCAGTCTAGTCAAGCCAGTATTGTTGAGGATACTTATCCTACATCCAGACAGGAATTTGCTAAAAAACAATATGAGAATAAATGGACTGAAACTTTCCCTAGAAGGATGGGATTCACTCCAAAGGAATGGAAAGCATACACTACTGGAATAGCTAACGTAGAGTCTAGAGGTAATGGGAACTATAAAGCTGTAGGTGATTTAGACCCACAGTACCTAGGTCGTTATCAGATGGGTAAGGAAGGAAGAGAAGACGCAACAAGAATAATGAAGATAGTTGACAAGTCTTTTAAAGAACCTACAAGAGAAGAGTTTCTTAATGATCCTGAATTACAAGAGAAAATGTTTTCTGCTTATACAAGATCAAACTTCATAGCCCTTACTGGTAATTCTACCAAGTGGGGAAAGATGACTGATAGAGAAAAGAAATTACATTTAGCTAGGGCACAACTGGGATCAGGTAATATCAGTAAAGCGATAGAAACAGGAGTTGATTATTTTGACGGTAATAAAAAACCATCAATGAAATGGTATGATGAAGTTAGAAAACAGTTTGATAGCCTGAAGTAATGGAACAATTCATTATAAACTTCTGGGAAGTCATATCAGGTCTAATCTTAATTGCATTCCTTGGTGTGACTTGGAAAGCAGAAATAGGGTCACGCATCTCAGTCCTAGAAGAGAAAGTGCGCGCCCTATTTGATCTAGTTAATAGTAAGAAAGATTAGATATCACACACACCTGCTGTGCAAGCTAACATTTGAGTTCCTTCAACATTATCATCTACTTCTACAAGGCTATCCCAGTCAATCACTATAGGCATCTTGTGGAGTAGTTTGATATACTCTTCCTCAGTACACTCCTCATACGGAGCTTGTCTATAAGTACCTCCATCATAGGGTAAGAAGCTAACCCCAGATACATCATCGAAGTTCTTCCATACCCACGCACCCACCTCAAACCATTCGTCCTCATTGACTGAGATAGTGACTGAAGGTTTATGCTCACACCAGTGCTTCTGATACATCATCCATAAGTCTAGATGTTGCACTGCGGTCAAGTCCTCACGCAGTAGTGCATTGTGTGGTGCTTTCTTAGGGAAGCTAAAGATAGTAGTAGACTCAGGACGCATGACACAATCCTCAAAGGGTATGCCTTGCTCCATCATGAAGGTGGAAAGAGGGTCTTTCTTATCGCCACGAATACGTCTGATATAATAACGACTATGGCGTGGATGAATGCCACTGGCACTATCAACAAGCTGAGACACAGTACCAGAAGGTTTAACACAAGTAATAGCAACAGACACAGGAATGCCAAGATCGCTTGAGATAAGTTTGTTTGTCTTTGCAGCCTCCATTTTAAGTGCTTCAAGAAGAGTCTTCGTTTGCTCAATTGTATCTCCCATTAATTTGTTATCAAGGATACCCGTCAACGATACACCCAGTAGTCTCTCTTCCTCAGTGTTACGTTGCCATATCTTCCTAAGGTACGGGAAGTGAGTCATCGTGGACTGATAAGTGCCTAAGATTGTAGCTAGATTTACCTTACGCTCTAGGTCATAGATTGTATCAGTATCTCTAACAACAACTTCAGATAAGTTACAGAACTGATAAGGTCTTAGGATAATCTCAGAGCATGGGTTAGTACCGAACTCTTGCTCAGTATCTCTACGTCCATTCTTACCCGCCTGGAACTGAGCAGCTTCTCGATTAAAGATACCACGCTCACCTGAATGACTGTGATATAAACTATTCCACTCGTCCATGAACTGTCCAACGTCAGGTCTACGGGCATACACAGCAGAGTTATTAGCCAACGCACGTTGAGGATTAGCTTCCCACCACTGACCTGTCTTGGCGTGTCGCATCTTGTCATCCTCTAGATCAGAGAGTGAGATCATTGCTGAACGTCTGACACCACCTACAACCACTACCTCTGCTACCTTACACATGATGTCATGGCACTCTAGTGTGGTCAGCTTACGTCCTGTGGCACACTTGAACTTACGGATAACAAACTCAAAGAGTTCCTTCAAAGGCCCAGGCCCACTAGCCCTACCACCAAAGGTCTTGAGTCTAGCACCGGCAGGTCTGACCTTATCGGTGTTCCACTTAGGTACTTCACCGGAGTACAGTAGGGCAATGACCTGTCGTAACGCCTTAGCCCATCCCTCTTTACTATCAGACACCACAATAGTAGACTCAGACTCAAACATCATATGAGGTACTTCAGGCAGCTTGTTAACGTACTTCTGTTCGACACTGAAGCCTACACCAGTGCCACACAGTAAGACGTACATCGCCTCATCAAAGCATTTAGGATCATCAACAGGTAGGTAGGCACAGTTGTACCCCGCTGTGTTGTCCCTCTCAAGGGCCTTCCCGGCTGTCATAATAGACCGCATAGAGGGGACTATCTCTAGGTTCTTAATCGCCTCACGAAGCTCTGAGTCCGTCTCCATCGGTATAACGTACTTATGCTTGGTCTCTAGGTGGTTCTTCATAAAGTCCATGTACCTATCGACTGTTTCAAACCAGTTCTCTCTACGTCCTTCTTCTTCCAGGAAACGGGAGTACCTACTTTTCGCTATATATTCTTGGTAAAAATCCATTAGTTAATTTCCTTTATTAGTTGATCGTAGTTGTCTTCTACTATGTCTTCAAACCTATCTAGTATGTCTATAGAAGTTAGGTCTAGTAACTCTAACACAACAAGCTCATCGAGTAACGACAGCTTTTCTTTAAGTTCAGCAAGCGTGAGGTTCATCTTCTTTCCCCCTATCTTCATTAGTCATAACAACTAGAGCAGCGTAGCCACCTATATCATGCCATGAATCATTAAGATAAAAGTCACCATTCAGTATGCGTGCCATCTTGTTAGCAATCATATCTAAACTTTCACGTGCATAGTCAGGCATTATGTAGTAGTTAGGTGACTGTCGGAAGACTCTCTTAATATCCTGACTAATCTGTCCTACTATCTTGTAATGACCATACTGTGTTTCTCTTGTTGATAGTGTTTCTTTAATGTCCATATTGTTTCCTTAGATAATTAATTGATACAGGCATTTCATCAAAGCCGCCATTCTCTACTTCATTCAGCATCCAGACACCAGACCATGAGCCATTAGTCTGAGGGTTTAGATACTCCTCATCGTGTTGATAAAAGATACCTGCGAACAGACCAGTGATACTACTCCCATCAGCTTTCTTGCTGTAAGAGATACCTCTGTCCTGAACGTGTCCCATGATACAGCTCATATGTTTCTTTTGCAACATTAAATGTGGACTACTTACAGGTCTACCCATCACACCAGATGTGAAGTAATGACTATAAGCAATACCATTTACAATAGCTACATCTAAAAAGTTATGTACTTCCCAACCATACTTCTTTAGGTTGAAGTCCTTATAACCTATCAGCCCATCTAACTTCCTATCAGAATCTATTGCACGATCTATACGATACTCATGGTTCCCGATAAGGAATATCTTCTTAGGCTTCCATACTTTCTTCTTGTTCTCATGCTGTCTCTTCTGTTCATCAACGATAGGTTTCATAAACACAGACAGGGCATCATTACCTGCTTTAACGTCATCACTATATGTTCTGCCTTCAAAAGACTTCTTACCAATATCATAGACACTAAGGCTTGACATATCCCAGTGATCTCCTAAGTGAACTATGACATCAGGCTTAGTCTTGACTGCATACTTACCTGCCCACTCTAAATGATCGAATGAGTTACCAGGTTTGCATTGTGTGTCAGGTATAACTAAGTGTCTCATATAGATTTCTCCATACTTCTTTTGTTAAGTTCTTTAAGTTCTTTATAGGTGTATCTTTTATAAAGACCTTCCTTTGATCCACCTTCTCTAAGAGCTTC
>Ga0208903_1001270_pt1 | contig 14931 bp, 16 predicted proteins | sample AntAceMetag02UKJ_FD_184769 | JGI IMG/M metagenome (GOLD analysis project Ga0208903, IMG submission 184769) | Saline lake microbial communities from Ace Lake, Antarctica - Antarctic Ace Lake Metagenome 02UKJ (SPAdes) (version 2) | ecosystem: Environmental > Aquatic > Non-marine Saline and...
TTTTAACTATGCTTTGCCTTTACAGTTTTGAGGATTTTAGGTTTTGGTGTTTATAGCGTAATGGAACCACTCCGATCCTTCTCGAACTCGGTAGTTAAACGTTACAGCGGCGATAATACTTAGGGAGCAGTCCCTTGGGAAGGTAGCACAGTGCCAAAATCACATTTTTTTTTGTGTTGTTGTATAAAAAAAAGAAGAGAGATATAAATGAACTACGCTATAGTAGAGGCAAGTGGCCGTCAGTTTTGGGTAGAGTCTGGTCGTTTTTACGATTTTAACAATTTAAATCTAAACCCAGGTGATAAAATAGCTTTAACTAGAGTGCTGTTAATTAGTGAGAATGGTAATATTAGTGTTGGTAAACCATGCTTAGTAGATGCCAAAGTAGAGGCAACGATTTTAGGTCATATAAGAAGTAAAAAGGTTACTGTTTATAAAATGAGACCAAAAAAGAAAACAAGAAAGAAACAAGGACATAGAGATAATTTAACTAGGGTTTTAATTGATAAAATAACCTTAGCTGGGAAAGTTATCTAATATCTAATAAAAACAAAGGAGTAAGTCTATATGGCACATAAGAAAGGTGCTGGAAGTACTAAGAATGGACGTGATTCTAACTCACAAAGACTAGGTGTTAAAAGGTATGGGGGACAATTTGTCACTGCTGGAAATATTCTAGTGAGGCAAAATGGAACAGTTTTTAAACCGGGAAATAATGTAGGTATTGGCAAAGATAACACATTATATGCTCTAATTGAAGGAAAAGTATGTTTTGAGAGGGCCGGAAAAAAAGATAAGAAACTTAGCGTTTATCCAATGGCATAATAGTCGATGGAAGTAATAATCTTATTAATACTTCCACTTACGAACCACCATCCTTTTTTATAAAAAGTGAAGTAAGCAATCTCATATAAATGGAAGATACACTTACTAAATAATCATTATTTTTTTCTTTGTTAAATAGTAAATAAGATCATTTTTAATTTAAGTTTGTTAATAAATGGTTTAGAAATATTGAGTAATAATACCTATAATCAATTTTTTTTGTTTAATCTGTAATAGGTAATAACAAAAGATAGATTAGTTTCGTTATAACTATAAAAAAAAGGAATCTAAAGAATAGGAGTATCTTAGAAACTAGTGAAAGATAGAAAGATTTTTTTACTAGATTTATCTATCGTAGAAAGATGAGAAATTATTATAAAAAGTTATCTCAACTATTACTATTATCTTTATAAGATGATACGAAAAGAGTCAAAATTTCCTTACTAAAAGCTTGTGATGCTTTAGAACGATATCTATTGGGATTTACAACAATTGACAAAGTTCTTTTAATAGTAATATCTTCTATCTTTACCCAATGCAGGATACCTAATTCTAGCTCTTTAGCAATCGCAGATATTGAAACAAAGGCTGCACCAAGCCCTGATTGAACTGCATTTTTTATAGCTTCAACTGAATTTAACTCCATCTCAATTTTAAAACGTGTACTATCAATGCCATTCTGGTTTAGAACTTGATCTATAACTTTTCTTATTGTTGATTGTGTATCAAGAGCTATAAAACGAAGACGATACAAATCTTCCTTCTGAATATATTCAAGTTTTGAAAAAGGATGTAACTTAGGAAGAATTAAAGCTAATTCATCTTCCGCATAAGGAGTAATTTGAAGTATATTATCTAATTCTTGGGGAACTTTTCCTCCTATAATAGCTAGATGAACTTGTCCATTTGCAACGCTCCATGAGATTCTTCTTGTTGAGTGAACTTGAAGTTGAACCGCTATTTGAGGATATTTTTGACGGAATAAACCTATCAACCTGGGCATCAAATACGTTCCTGTAGTTTGGCTAGCACCTATCACTAACGTACCTCCATTCAAACAACGAAGATCTTCAATTGCTCTACAACTTTCATCACAAAGAGATAATATTCTACTCCCATACCTTAATAAAACTTCTCCTTCTTCTGTAAAAGCTGCTTTTCTATTACCTCGATCAAAGATAGGAACACTTAATTGTTTTTCTAAATTTTGAACTTGTAAGCTCACTGCTGGTTGAGAAATATAGAGACTTTCAGCAGCTTTTTTAAAACTACCTTCAGAAGCTATTGCCTTAAGGATTCTTAATTGATCTAAAGTGAAAGGAAGATCGGTCATTTATTAATGAAAATTTTAATCAATTTTTTTTATTCAATGTTAAGTTAGTTTACATATAAATTCGAATAACTGGATCTTAATCAAAAAGATCAATAATTTTCCAATTAAAGGGGGATAAAGATAGTAATTTGTTTTTTCTAAATACATAATAGGAACTCATTAGCTATAATATTTAAGAAAGATTACAAGAGGAAATATGTCATGGACATGCGACTACTAATAGTTCTTTTCCCTTTATTAGCTGCACTATCTTGGGCAGGATTCAATATAGCTAGAATTGCTTTAAGACAGCTTAGCCGTTTAGGATCAAGATAAAAATTAGGTCTAGTTTTGCGTAAAAAGGATAAGAATTTCCTTTTTACGCTTTTATTTTATATTGTTAGCTTTAGATGTATAATATTAACTTATAAGACAATAAAAGATATTGGAATTAGATAATTAATTAATTTTTAAATAGTAAAAAATCATGGCTGTTCCTAAAAAACGTACATCAAGTAGTAAGACAAAATCACGTCATGCAACATGGGTAAATAAAGCAATAATACAAAGAGAAAGAGCTATATCTTTAGCTAAATCAGTGTTAAATGAAAATTCAGGTAGTTTTATATATTCAAATAGCAAAATTAATGTTAACGAGGAAGAATAAAAATCTCTTATAAAGTTAATAACAGTCCATACATACAAAATTTAATATTTTTTATTCTATACACGTAAATGTGTCATGAAATTTGCAATATGTTATAGAAAGAGCATAGATAGTGTTAATCTTTCTAATGCTTTCATAAAGAGAGAAAATAAAAAATAGAATTTTTTTTTGAATGAGTAGTATTAATATCGTATGTTACTCAGTAAAAAATGGGAGTTAGCATACCTCCCATATTTGAAGATGATAATAGAAAAGAATGAATGAAAATTAGTATATAAAAATTATATTTAATTTCATAAATTTGAAATGACTCAATTAATATTGAGTTAGGAATAAAAAAGATTCGATAATAAGCGAGTCAATTTTTTTTAAGTTAAATCTTTAGGATGAAGAATTCTTCTAATAGGTAAATTAGCAATTAAAGCTGTCATCTTACTATCAGTTTTTATAGAGAATTCAAGACTATCTGTATCAAGCTCAACATACTTAGAAACAACCACTAATATCTCTTCCCTCATTTTTTCTAACGTTGAAGCATTTAAAGTAGAACGATCATGAGCAAGAACTAATTTGAGACGACGCTTTACATCATCACGGCTACCTCGATTGCTGGTCAGCAAACGTTCAAAGAATTCTGTGATCATCAATATTTATGATTAAGTTTTTATTTAAGTTATAAAAGATCCAAGGAAGAAACGACGGAGACGTTTTAATGGACCTTTTGAATATAATTGTAAGTCCAAGAATTCAACGTCTTGACCATCTAATCTACAAGCAGTATGTTCAAATGCGAGTCCAGGTAAAGATAATTGATTCTCAAGGACTAAAGGCTCTCCTCTATTAGTAGAGACAATAACACATTCATCTTCAGGAATAACTCCTACAAGAGGGATCGCTAAAATTTCTTTAACATCAGCAACTGACATCATGTCATTAGCTTTCACCATTTGTGGTCTTAATCTATTAATTAAAAGGCTAATGCGTTTTATATTATTAGCTTCTAATAAACCAATAACTCTATCAGCATCACGGACTGCAGCTATCTCAGGAGTTGTAACAACAATAGCTTCATCAGCTGGAGCTATGGCATTATGAAAACCTGATTCAATCCCGGCTGGACAATCTATCAATATATAATCATATTGTTTATCCATCAAAGTCACTAAGTATTGCATCTGATCTGAATCAATTGAATCTTTATTTCGATTCTGAGCTGCAGGTAATAAGACTAAACCAGGTTGTCGTTTATCTCTTATCAATGCTTGTTCTAGTCTACACTCTCCAGATAATACTTCTAAAGCTGTGTAAATAACCCTATTTTCAAGACCTAATAATAAATCTAAATTTCGTAGACCTATATCTGCATCTATTAATGCTACTTGATAACCTAGCTGAGCCAAAGCCATACCCAAATTAGCAGTCGCTGTTGTTTTACCCACTCCTCCTTTTCCAGAGGTTATTACAATAGTACGCGACATATCAATCAGTCCTTTTTGGAAGTAAATATAAAACTAAGTAATTAATTATGCTTTGAAAAAAGCTAAATGAACATATATCAGTTATTCAAAAATTATTTTTTTGTACTAATTAGCATTTCACTAAATTTCTTTTCAAAATAATAAATTGCTCTATTAGTTTGTCCTGCTACGTATAAATTACTAGTGTCTTTAAAAGCCCATATCTGAGAATAAGAAACATAACTAAGTAAAGTGCTTATCATTAACATAAAAAAGCCAAGGTAAACAAATAGAGTACCAGGGTCAGACTTCACTTGCAAACCAGTCGATGGAACAATATTTGTAATTCTTAAAGAGTGACCATTAAGTAAGAATACTTCACCCACTTTTAATTCAGCGATAATATTCTTGTTTGAATCATATAGAGAAAATCTTCCGGTTAAATCTTGTAAAATTAAAAGTGCATTCTCAATACCAAAAGAACTTGATTGTGATAAGTTAGAGATCCAAAATCTATTATTAGAAGATGTATCAACTAAAGTTAAAGGAAGCTCAATCAACTTATCACTATCAACTGTCAGATTCAAACTAGTTATTCCCCAATCAGTCTGGTAAAAAACGATACCCTTATAACGCAAAGGTTCATTCACGTAAATGGTCTTACTGTTTAATAAACTCACATTAGTATCTAAAATTGATAAATCTGAATAAAATTGATCAATTACTCCTTCTTCACTATAAGCAATCTTAAAGTCTTTAACATATCCTTCTAGATCTTGTGGAACATTACTGAATGGACCTGAACTGATAATATTCCTTAAGTGAAAAAGAGTGTTAGTAGGAACCAATTCTTGTGTCATAAAACCTGATGCACTGCCAATGACAGATCCAAAAAGAACAAGAATAATACTAGCATGTACAATTACTGGAGATATTCGGCCAATGAGACCCTTATATGCATAAATAGAATCGCCTTCTTGCACAACATTATAATTATTACTTTTTAACTGAAAAGCTAACTTTGTTAAGCTTGCATCATCAATTTTCATCTTTACGTTGAACTTATTCATTGATTCATAAGTATCATAAAAACGCCATAAACGTGAGAATTTTAGAGAGGGTAACTGTCTTATTAAGGTACATGAAAAAAGACTAGTAACAAAGAGTAGTATATTAAAAATAAACCACCAGGTTGTATAAACATGATCTAAACCCAAAAGCAGTATAAATCTTACATTAATAAAACCTAATAATGGTTTTAAATTGGGATAATTTAGCTCATAGAATGAAACGTCTTTCCCTTGTTCTATAAAGGTACCAATAGAACTGAATGAGGCTATTAATAATAGAAGAATTATAGCAAACTGAAGATTTCCTAATCGATTAGCTATCAACCAAGCATTCCTATTGACATTTTTTAGCATATAGATATTAAATTAATACTACTTTACCTTTATTCTATACTATAAGACCTATCAGAATACGGGTAATTTAAAATCTCCCCAGGTAGGACTTGAACCTACGACCAATCGATTAACAGTCGATCGCTCTACCACTGAGCTACTGAGGATGAGGTATTATTTATTTCTCCACTTGAGTATAGATTATAACATAAAAAAATAATCTTATGATGTAGTTTATATTTTTTACAAAGAAAGTAATCACCACAAAAGTATATATAAAATATGTTTTCTTTTTATAATACTTTTGCTATGATTTAATTATAGTAAAAGCGGACGTGGCGGAATTGGTAGACGCGCTAGATTTAGGTTCTAGTAAGTTAACCTTGTGAGAGTTCGAGTCTCTCCGTCCGCATCTTTTTTTATAACTAAACTAATTTACTATTCCATTTTTGAAGTGTCAATTTAATAGATCCGTCTTCTTGAATAGTTTCGTTAACTGTTTGGAATCCTTGATTAGAAGTTGATTCTATTATTGAGTTATAAGCATATTTTTGACTTACTCTATCTAAGAATAATTCAATTGACCAAGGTTGTTGCCAAAATTGAATGTCTGCTACAAGTTGATATTCAAAACCATTCCAACTGAAACCAATATCATAATTATTTCCTTGCTTAATTACAAGATTAGCAAACGTTGTTTGATCTTTATAACCTCTAACTCTATTGAGTTCTGGCTCCCAGTGGATAGACAAGTCATTTAAAGATTTTTTTAGTAGATCAAGATCTTTTAAAGATGTCTGAATTTTACTGAAGTGTGACATAAGATTATACAGTTCGTCTATTAATTATAATTACTATTGCTAATCAATGAAAATAATATCTATATTCTATCACAAGATCTATTTGTCTGAAAGATAAGAATTAAGAAGCTAATCGGATTTTTCCAGCATCAGCCCATTCTTGAAGTTCATCAATTTTCTCATAATTTAGTTCAGCCAAGGGTATGAATTGCTCTATGGAAGAAATTATATCTTTAGTTGTAAATTCTCTATTTTCACTGAATGCTATATGCATAGCTTCAATTATTGATTCTTCGACTTCGGCACCAGAGAAATTTTTAGCTAATTTCGTCAGCTGCGGAATATCATACAAATTCCAAGATTTTGGACGTAATCTACTTAGATGTACTTTAAATATTGATTCCTTTTCCTTGTCACTAGGAAGACCGATAAAAAATATCTCATCAAAACGTCCTTTACGTAAGATTTCTGGAGGAAGCTTATATATATTATTAGCTGTTGCAACAACAAAAACAGAGGATTGTTTTTCGGATAACCAGGTAATGAATGTTGCTAAGACTCTACTTGTCGTTCCACTATCACCTTGATTATCAATTCCCGCAAAAGCTTTATCTATTTCATCAATCCATAAGACACAAGGAGAAACTGCTTCTGATAATTGAATCATTTGTCTCATCCGAGATTCTGATTCACCTACAATTCCACCAAAAAGTTTACCTATATCTAGACGCAGTAAAGGTAAATTCCACTCGTTTGCGATCGCCTTAGCTGTTAATGACTTTCCTGTTCCTTGTACTCCAACTAATAATAAACCTCTTGGAGAAGGTAACCCATACTCTATCGCTTTTCTTGATAATGCTCCTGATCTACGCTTTAACCATAATTTAAGACTATACAACCCTCCTATATCAGAAATCTTTTCCTTGGCTGGATAGAATTCTAAAATTTGTGTTTTACTAATAATTTGTCTCTTTTCTGCAAAAATAAGTTCAAGACTTTCAATATTAATTTCTTTATAGGTAGCAATTATTTTAGAAAGTACACGACGGATCCGTTCTAGAGATAAACCTTGACAAGAACTAACTAAACTATTTAGAGATGCTTCAGGAATATTATATCCAAGCGACTCCTGAACTCGTAGCAGTTCTTGTTTTATTTCAGATGGTTGGGGTAACTGGAAATCTAAAACAGTTATGATATCTTTTAGTGCTTCAGGTATATTAACCTCATCAGCAATAATAATAATATTTTTTGTTTGATTGCGTAAAACTTTTGTCAAATTTTTGAGTTTGCGTGCAACAGAAATATCAGTAAGAAAAAGGTGAAAATCTTTTAATAGAAAAATAGCTGGATTTGTTGGAGTAAGACGTTCGATTAGCTCTAAAGCTTGTAATGGATTTCTCGATGCGAATCCATTGTCATTAGGATTACCTACATAACCATCAACAAAATCCCAAGCATAGATTCCTCTATTACTATAGAGTTGAACACAAGAACGAATAACATATTCAACTCTTTCTTCTTCACTCGTTGGAATATAAAGTATAGGATACCTTGCTTTTAACAATAACTTAAACTCTTTAATAAAGCTCATCTAGTTTTATGATTAGGGAAAATATATAAATAAGATCTAAAGAATTCTGTAAGTTTTTCATGCATATTTTTTTGATACAGAAAAACATACAGTAATTTTCATAGTCTTTTAAATAGTTGTTAAAAGTTTGCGCCCTCTCTTTCTGCGTGATTTTATTATAGCTCTTCCAGCAGCCGTTTTGATTCGTGCTCTAAAACCAGATACTCTAGCCTTCTTGATGTTGGTTCCTCTCAAAGTTCTTTTTGTCATGTGTATATGTGTTTTCTTTTATTAAGTGATTAACTATATGATGTTGTATTATCCAATCATTGTCAAATTAATTGATAGATTTTGATGCTATATCTTAAGTATCGGTTGAGAGCGAAAAATTAAGTAAGTAACAGAATGTCTAATATTTGTAATCATAGATGTAAAAAGAATATAAGCTTCATTTTTATATTCAATTAGAGGATCTTTTTGACCATAACCACGCCAAGCTATAGTTTCTCTTAAGCCGTTCATACTCTGTAAGTGATCTTTCCAAGAAGAATCAATCTTCTGTAGTAAAAATGACCGTTCTAATTCTCTCATTAATCCATCCTCAATCAATTCTATCTGACTTTCTTTAAGATCATAGGCAATACGAACTTGTTTCGAAAGAAAATTTTCTGCTTCAGAAGGAGATAGATTTAAAAAGTAATCAACGTCTAGTGAATAAGGTAATCCTAGCAGGTCCTCAATTTTATTCAATTGCTCAAAATAGTATTCATAACGATTAGTATTTTGGTTAGAATTAGGTTGCGCAATATCGAATATTGTTGTCTCAGCATATTGAATGACCCAATCTCTTAGGTTGATAGATTCTAAGACCCTTCTCCTTTCTGAATAAATAGCTTGCCTTTGGTAATTAAGGACTTCATCGTAATCAAATAACTGTTTTCGTGCATCATAATAATAAGCTTCTACTTTCTTTTGTGCCGACTCCAAACTGCTATTCAACATCTGTGATTCTATTGGAACATCTTCTTCTACACGCAATGCATCCATGAGATTGCTAATTCTATCACCGCCAAAAATTCTTAGTAGATTGTCTTCTAAACTAAGGAAGAAACGTGATGATCCAGGATCTCCCTGTCTACCTGATCTTCCTCTTAATTGGTTGTCTACCCTTCTTGATTCATGTCTCTCAGTCCCTATCACATGTAGTCCTCCTATTGATACTACATTTTTCCTTTCTCGTTCGATTAACTTATCATATTTCTCTACTAATACCTGATAAGCAGCTCTCAGAGTAATAACCAATCTATCTTCTGTAAAACCTTTTTCACAAGCTATAGAAAGTTTATACTCTAATTCCTTATTAGTAATAGAAGAAGAATCTATTTTTTCATAAAGGAAATTAAATAAATTCTGTAGCTGCGGATCCTTATTAAACTCACTATTTTGAGCACCTTTCGTTAAGAGTAAAGTTATTGTATTACGAGCAATATATCCTGCATTTCCACCTAATAAAATATCAGTTCCCCTACCAGCCATATTAGTAGCTATAGTAACTGCACCTTTACGACCAGCTTGAGCAATAATTTCTGCTTCTCGTTTCAAATTCTCGGGTTTAGCATTAAGTAGATTATGAGGAATCCCGTATTCTTTTAATAAAGAAGATAATAATTCTGACTTTTCTACACTAGTTGTACCTATCAGTACAGGACGCCCTAATGTATGCATATCAAGACATTCATCAGCTACAGATCGCCATTTAGCATACTGATTTTTATAAATTAAATCGGGCAAGTCTTTCCGGCTCATTGGTCGATGAGTTGGAACAGATATTACTTCTAGAGAATAAATTTTATCCAGTTCAGCTTCTTCTGTTTTAGCTGTTCCTGTCATCCCTGATAGTTTCGGATAAAGTAAGAAAAAATTCTGGTATGTGATAGAAGCTAGAGTTTGCGTTTCACTTTGAATAGGAAGATACTCTTTTGCTTCAATAGACTGATGTAACCCGTCACTCCATCTTCTTCCTTCCATTATCCTCCCAGTAAATTCATCAACAATAATAATCTCTTTGTCTTTGACAATGTAATGAACATCTTTTATAAACAATTCTTTAGCTTTAATAGAATTTAATATATAGGGTGCCCATGGATTTGCTGGATCATACAAATCTAACTCATCTAGTATTTGCTCACATTTAATAGTGCCATTATCAGTTAAAAGAACATTTCTAGCTTTCTCATCAACATCATAATCAATGTTAATTTGTAGTGACTGACTGACATCATTCGCACGATTATATTTATCATCGCGGGAATCAACTGCACCCGATATTATTAATGGAGTACGAGCTTCATCTATCAAGATTGAATCAACCTCATCAAGTATACAAAAATTAAATGGACGCTGTACAATGTCTTGTAACATTACTGCCATATTATCACGCAAATAATCAAAACCTAATTCACTATTGGTCGTATAAGTTATATCTTTTGAATAATTATCTTTTCTCTGCTGTTGTGTCATCCCTTCCTGGACTAAACCAACACTTAGACCTAAATACTTTGGTACTTGGCCAACCCATTCAGAGTCTCTTTTAGCCAAGTAGTCATTCACCGTAACGACATGGACGCCTAATCCAGATAATGAGTTAAGATAAGCAGGTAATATTGCTACTAATGTTTTACCTTCTCCTGTTTTCATTTCTGCTATTTTGCCCTCATGAAGTATCATGCCCCCTATCATTTGAACGTCGAAATGTCTTAAACCTAAGACTCTTAGAGAAGCTTCTCGAACAACAGCAAATGCTTCTGGTAATATTTCTCTAAAATTAGGAGAATTACTGATTTTTTTAGTAAGATCAATAGTTTTATCTTGTAATTCTTTATCATTCAAATTATTAATATCTATCCCAAAAGAGTTAACTTGATTAACTAAGCTTGTATAACGCGTAATTTTTTTTTCATTGGGATCACCAAATAAAACTTGTAACATGGTTTAAAAATATTGGAAAATTTCTTTTTTTCTTTATTCGTAAAAGGAAAAATCATAAGTCTAAGAAATATTAGTTAGTCACCTACAATATCAAGTTGACTAATTTCATCAGCCATCTCTAAGATAGCTTTGTTAATAGGTTTTATTCTTAAATCCTCTACTAAATCTATATCTTGATAACGTCTTCTTTTTGCTCTATTAGCTATTTGTATAGTCATTTTGTACCTATTAGAAGCTGCATCTAATAGTTCTTCTGTTTTATAGAGTATCTCATTAGAAGTATTATCTCTGTAATTTTTTTTCATAGTTAATCGGTGTATTTTTTTTTCAGTCGATAGTAATTAGTATCATTCTAAATATATTTATATATACAGAACAGTGTAACTCTCTTAAGAATATGTTTATATGTTATTGGATATTTAAAAAGAGTTTTTTTCCTGTATCATTATAATAACTAGAACTAAATCAATAATAAATATTAGAAACTAAATAACATCTTATGTCTCATAGTGTAAAAGTATATGATACCTGTATTGGATGCACTCAATGCGTTAGAGCATGTCCTTGTGACGTTTTAGAGATGGTTGCATGGGATGGTTGTAAAGCAGGACAGATTGCATCAGCTCCTAGAACAGAAGATTGTATTGGATGCAAAAGATGTGAAACAGCTTGTCCTACAGATTTCTTATCAGTTCGTGTATACCTAGGTGGTGAAACTACAAGAAGTATGGGACTTGCTTACTAAAGAAGAAACAAGTAATCCCTTGTATCATAATTTATATATATAGTATAAATTATGATACAAGGGATTACTTTTATACTAGAGCACCTATGTAACCAAGACCTAGGATAGCACCAGCACCTATAATGTGTCCTAAACTAGTGGTTGCTAGCAATTCTGGTAGATTTAATCCTATCGCAGAAAGAGGCCCTGGTAGAGTAGGACCTTGTCCCTTACACTGGATAATATAACGACCAGCAAAAATACAAAGAACATTACATAAAATCATAACTGAAGCAGTCTTTGCAGACCAAGCGGCTGTTTGTGGAACTATTGAAATTAGAAAATCTGCATTCATATGTTTTATACTTTATTGTTTATTGATTAACTACAAAATACATTGTAGAGCAAATTAAACAATCCAGCAATAAAGAAATGATAGAAACTAATTAAGTATTAAGCGATCCAACCATAACTATGCAATCCCTTACCTAAGAAATTAACTCCTAAATAACAAATCCATACAACTACAAAACCAATAGAGGCAAGTATAGCTGGACGTTTTCCCTGCCACGATTTAGTAATTCTTGCATGTAAATAAGCAGCGAAAACGAACCAAGTAATCAAAGCCCATGTCTCCTTAGGATCCCAACTCCAGTAAGCTCCCCACGCTTCATTCGCCCAAACAGCACCTGCAACTATACCTGTCGTTAATAATGGAAAACCAAGACCAATAATTCTATAGCTAAGATTATCTAGAGTCTCAAGTAAATTTAGACTGTCAGAGCTAGAAGTAGAGATATCTATTTTTTTTGGTAATGTAACTTCTAATACAGCCATACTCATATTTCTTGTATCAACATTGTTTGAGTTAGTTGAACCTAAAGAATTTCCTTGAAGGGATACATTCTTACCTAATGTTAGAAAAAGAAACAGTATAGATAGAAGAGAACCTGTGATTAAAGTTGAGTAACTCAACATCATAATACTTACATGCATCATTAACCAATTAGACTTCAAGGCAGGTACGAGTGGTGCAGCTTTTTGCATGCCTTCAGGGAGAGAAAGAGTAGCAAAAGCTACAACGAATAATGATAACGGACTAGTAACAGCACCTATTAATGATATTGCTACACTTTTTTCTATTACTATTGTTATAGCGGTAATTCCCCATATGAAAAACAATAATGATTCATATAAGTTACTTAAAGGAAAATATCCATTCTCTAACCATCGCGAACCTAGATTAGTGAAAATAGAGAAATTTGCAATACAGATTGAGATGAATCCTACCTTTGCACCGAGCTTTAAACTAGTAAAAGATATACTAGTCCAGTAAGCAAGCATTGCAATAAAAAGAGCTAAAAAAGTTAAATTATCTAAATAACTTTGAATATTAATTGAGACAGTCATAACAAAATCAGATTTGAAAATTTATAAATTGAATACTTTGAAAATTATTAAAACGATTTGAAGCTAAAAAAAATTTTACTAATTGATTATAGTCAAGAAAGAAGAAAAAATCATAATACTTATGAAAATTGAGACCACTCTTATATTTAATATAAGAGTAATCTCAATTTTTTTATCTAATTATAGAAAATTAGCTAAGAGCAGATGATACTTTATCGAAGTAACCAGCAACTTCACTTGCTAGACCAGAACAGTCACCTTGAGGTGTAGATAACTTCTTAGATGAAGCAGTGTTGTTAACGAAAGCAACTGAACAAGCCTTCATGATACTTACAGCTCTTGCGTTACCAGAAGCTGGAACACCTAAAGATGAGTAAGTCTCTTTAAGACCGTTAAGACAACGATCTTCAAGAACTGAAGAATCTCCAGAAAGAAGAGCGTAAGATACATAACGTAAGATAATCTCACCGTCACGTAGACATGCAGCCATACGACGGTTAGTATAACAGTTACCACTTGGAGAAATTAAAGAAGGATTCTCACAAATCATACCTGAAACAGCATCAGAAACGATACAACTAGCGTTAGAAACGATAGCGTTAACTGAATCTAAACGCTTGTTACCTTCAGAAATGAACTTTTTAAGTGCTTGTAGATCTGCACCAGCTACGTAAGCTGCTTTTGAATCTGCGTTAGTTACAACTCTTGAAAATGCATCTAGCATAATAGTTCTCCAATTTTATGATGATTTAAACTGTATCGACTGTTAAATTATTTAATCAGTTGAAACTTGATATTTTCTATATCGAGTAATACTATAGAAGAAAAAAACATACTATTACTACAAAAAGAAACAATATGTAATATTAATATATTTTAGTAATTATAAAGAAAAAAGTTTGAATGAATACTTTCCATATAAAAAAGAAAGACCTTACACAAGTGTAAGGTCTTTCTTATCTCGCTGAGTTAAATAAATAACTTCAGATTAACCGTTAACAGCAGGAGCTGTTAAAGCTACAGGTAGAGACTCACCAGCAGCTAAATCTAGAGGGAAGTTATGAGCGTTACGCTCATGCATTACTTCCATACCTAAGTTAGCACGGTTAAGGATATCAGCCCATGTGTTAATTACACGACCTTGGCTATCAACAACCGATTGGTTGAAGTTAAAACCGTTTAGGTTAAACGCCATTGTCATTACACCTAGAGCTGTGAACCAGATACCTACAACTGGCCATAGACCTAAGAAGAAGTGAAGAGCACGAGAGTTGTTGAAACTAGCGTACTGGAAAATTAGACGACCAAAGTAACCATGTGCAGCTACGATGTTGTAAGTCTCTTCTTCTTGACCGAACTTGTAACCGTAGTTAGCTGACTCGTTCTCAGTAGTTTCACGGATTAAACTAGAAGTAACTAGAGAACCGTGCATAGCAGAGAATAGAGAACCACCGAATACACCAGCAACACCTAATTGGTGGAATGGGTGCATAAGGATGTTATGCTCAGCTTGGAATACAAGCATGAAGTTAAATGTACCAGAAATACCTAAAGGCATTCCATCAGAGAAGCTACCTTGTCCGATAGGGTAAACTAGGAACACAGCAGAAGCTGCAGCTACAGGAGCTGTGAAAGCAACAGAAATCCAAGGACGCATACCTAAACGGTAGCTGAATTCCCACTCACGACCAATCCAACCACAAACACCTAAAAGGAAGTGATCAACGATTAGCTGGTAAGGACCACCGTTGTAAAGCCACTCGTCAAGAGAA
>Ga0208903_1001271_pt1 | contig 14916 bp, 8 predicted proteins | sample AntAceMetag02UKJ_FD_184769 | JGI IMG/M metagenome (GOLD analysis project Ga0208903, IMG submission 184769) | Saline lake microbial communities from Ace Lake, Antarctica - Antarctic Ace Lake Metagenome 02UKJ (SPAdes) (version 2) | ecosystem: Environmental > Aquatic > Non-marine Saline and Alkaline...
AACAATCGTATACTATTTTAAAATAATCCCCTTTGTTATTCGATCACTAAATCGCCCTGATTTCTAAAAACCAACTCGTCGTCAAAAGCGTCCAACAACACAACACTATCGGCTTTTATCGTACCGCTCAAGAGTGCTTTGGACATATTATTCAACACTTCCTTTTGTATGGTTCTTTTTACCGGTCTTGCCCCAAATTGGGGTTCATAGCCCTTTTCTGCCAAGAAGTTGATGGCTTCCTCTGTTGCATCCAAGGTAATGTTCTGTTTGCTCAACATTTTTTTCAACCCTTCTAGCTGTAACTTTACGATTTCATGGATGTTCTCCCTATTTAGCGGCGTAAACATAATAATGTCGTCTATCCTGTTAAGGAATTCTGGCCGTATCAATTTGTTCAAAAGGGCCATGACTTCAATTCGTGCGGCTTCCGCGGCACTATGGTTGTCATTTGAATTCTCAAATTTTTCCATGATGATCTGGCTTCCCATATTACTGGTCATAATGATGATGGTATTCTTAAAATCGGCTACCCTTCCTTTATTGTCCGTAAGTCTTCCTTCGTCCAAGACCTGTAGTAGGATGTTAAAGGTATCCGGATGCGCCTTTTCAATCTCATCCAACAGCACAACGGAATAGGGGCGCCTACGCACGGCTTCCGTTAACTGTCCGCCTTCATCATACCCAACATATCCCGGAGGTGCTCCTACGAGCCTGCTGACCGAGTGCCGTTCTTGGTATTCGCTCATATCTATCCTGGTCATGGCATTTTCATCATCAAAGAGATAAGCTGCCAAGGTCTTTGCCAATTCGGTTTTTCCCACACCCGTAGTACCCAAGAAAAGAAAGGATCCTATAGGCTTTTTCATGTCCTGCAGGCCGGCCCGGCTTCTTCTAATGGCATCGGAAACAGCTTGTATGGCCTCATTTTGTCCAACCACACGTTTGTGTAGCACGTTTTCAAGGTTCAGTAGTTTTTCACGTTCGCTCTGCAGCATTTTGGTAACCGGAATGCCCGTCCATTTGGCGACCACCTCGGCAATGTCCTCACTAGTGACCTCTTCTTTGATAAGTGTTCCGGCAACTTGCTGTTTTTCTAGTTCTTTTTCTAGTTTCGCAAGGCTTTCTTGGGCTTCTTTTATTTTGCCGTATCTTATTTCCGCTACCTTTCCGTAATCTCCATTGCGCTCTGCCCGCTCTGCTTCGGCCTTGAAGTTTTCAATATCCAATTTTGCTTTTTGGATGCCGTCCACGACCGATTTTTCGCTTTCCCATTTTGCGAACATTTCATTGCGATCTTCCTTTACATTGGCAAGGTCTAGATTCAATACTTTGAGTTTGGAGTGGTCGTTCTCCCTTTTTATTGCTTCTATTTCAATCTCCAATTGCATTATTTTCCTGTCCAGTACATCTAGCTCCTCTGGTTTGGAATTGATTTCCATACGCAATTTTGCAGCTGCCTCATCCATCAAATCAATGGCCTTGTCCGGTAAAAACCGATTGGTTATGTAGCGTTGGGAAAGTTCCACAGCGGCGATTACAGCTTCATCCTTTATGCGCACTTTATGGTGCGCTTCGTATTTATCCTTTATTCCCCTGAGTATGGAAATGGCACTTTCGGTATCGGGTTGGTCAACAACAATTTTTTGGAACCTTCTTTCCAAGGCCTTATCCTTTTCAAAGTACTTTTGGTACTCGTCCAAGGTAGTGGCACCGATCGCCCTGAGCTCTCCCCTGGCCAAAGCGGGTTTAAGGATATTCGCCGCATCCATAGCACCTTCTCCACCGCCGGCACCTACTAGGGTATGTATCTCATCTATAAAAAGGATAATATTGCCATCGGAACTGGTAACTTCCTTAATGACGGCTTTTAACCGCTCTTCGAATTCCCCTTTGTATTTCGCCCCTGCGATCAAGGCACCCATGTCTAGGGAGTAAATGACCTTGTCCTTTAGGTTTTCGGGGATGTCCCCTTGTATGATTCGGTGCGCCAGACCTTCGGCAATGGCAGTTTTACCAACCCCCGGCTCGCCCACTAGAATAGGGTTGTTCTTTGTTCTTCTGGATAGGATCTGAAGCACTCTTCTAATCTCTTCATCCCTACCTATTACCGGATCTAGTTTTCCGCTGTCTGCCAGTTCGTTTAGGTTTTTGGCGTACTTGTTCAAGGCATTATAGGTTTCTTCCGCACTTTGGGAGGTGACCTTGTTTCCGTTCCGCAATTCCGAAATCGCGGAAAGCACATTTTTCTCGGTAACTCCTTGGTCCTTTAATATTTGCGCAATCTTACTTTTAGATTTAAAGATAGATAGAAACAGATGCTCTATGGAAACAAATTCGTCTCCCATATTTTTAGCTATGGCGCTGGCCTCGTTCAAGGTTTTACCACCTTCTCTTGAGAACATGATGTCACCGCCCTCTACTTTGGGAAATGTATTCATTTCCTTATCCAAAATCTGGACGATGAGGTTAAAATTGAGGCCTAATTTTTTAATCATAAACGGTATCGCGTTTTCATCGACCTCAATAATCGCTTTAAAAAGATGCTCGTTCTCTATTTGTTGATGCCCCATTGTCTGTGCAATGGCCTGTGCCCTTTGTATGGCCTCCTGTGACTTTATGGTAAAATTATTCATGTTCATAGTATGTATGTTTAGTTTCTAGTGTTATTTTTGTTGAATAGGGCAATAATCCTACCAATGGAAAAATAGCGACAGAATGTCGGTAAACTCCTTCATTAGCAAGACATTACGTCAGTTTTGAAAGGAGTTAAACAAGAATTGACTAATATATAAAAGCATGGGAATATTCAGCAATATTTTTGGTGATAAGGATAAAAAACCTTCTAAAGAGGGTAAGAAGATACATTGGATTCCGCTTACGTCTGTGGGTCAATTGGATGACATTGTGGCCACATCTGCCGGCAAACCACAGGTAGTTTTTAAACACTCGACCACCTGCGGCATTAGCCGAATGGTCTTGAATATGTTTACCAGTTCCTACGATTTGGAATCAAGTAAAATGGATTTGTACTTTTTGGATCTACATGCGAATCGTGAAGTCTCCAGCGCCGTAGCGGAAAAGTTTCAAGTCCGGCATCAATCCCCCCAACTTTTGATCATTAAAAATGGGGTCGTGGTGGCCCATGACTCCCATGGTGCCATTAACGAACTGCAATTGGAGAAGTATATTTAGGCATCGCGACTGAAAAATTTTTTTTTTAATGGTTTTATAAAGGGTTATAAATGCAGCACTTCAATATATTTTGCTTTGCCCAAATTGTGGGGTTTAAAAGTTAGTACGGTATGCGGTAACGTGCGTCAAACGAGTTCAAAGCTCCAGAATCCGTACCGTTTAAAAGTTAGTACGGTATGCGGTAACGGTAGCGGAATTTCTGGTTTCTTTACTATTACCGCTTACCTTTGATTTAAATATTTTCTTGAACGCCCTACCAAGTGGATTGTTGGCTCAAATTTATTTCTTATTGCTAAAAATAAATATCATTTCTATTTTACCACCGTCATATAACAACCGAATAAACGGTACTTATTTGTTTCTAATGGGGTAGGGTGGACGCTTCATTTCCTTAGGCGGATTCTCCTTTAATTGTTTTAACGCAATTTCTATAGCTTTTTCCAATTGTGGGTCGCTACCTTTAATCACCAGTTCGGGCAATTGCTCTACTTCCACATCGGGTGCCACACCTTCATTTTCTACCCTAAACCCATCTTCGGTATAAAATGCGATATTGGGCGCGGTGACCACACCGCCATCAATAAATTCCGGATAACCCAATACACCCACGAGTCCGCCCCAAGTTCGTTTGCCTACCAAAGTACCCATGTTGAACTTGCGGAACATCCAAGGCAGGTAATCCCCACCGGAACCAGCGGTTTCGTCAATGATCATTATCCGCGGCCCTTGAATAGAGGCACTAGGCGATTTTAGGTCCTTGCCATATCTAAAGTTCCAATAGGCCTGTTCCGGACGTTTTAGGATGTCTATGTAATAATCCGCTAAAGATCCACCGCCATTAAACCGTTCATCGATAATGATGGCTTTTTTATTCGCCTGTGGGTAGAAATAACGCTTAAAATATTCAAAACCGTCTACCGTGGTGTTGGGTACGTATACATAGGCCACATCGCCGTTGGTGGCGTCATGTACCTTTTTCATATTGCCTTCTACCCAATCGCGGTTGCGTATGGCCCATTCCGTTTCCAAAGGGGTTACCTCATAAGTTCTTGGGTTGCTGCCGTCCGCGTTTTTGCTCACCGTTAGGTCTACCAAGGTGTTGGCGGTATTTTCAAAGAAGCGGTATAGATTGTCCGTTGCAAAAACGGGTTTACCGTTCACGGCAATGATGTAGTCGTTTACCGAAACTGCTACGCCCGGTTCCGTAAGTGGCGATTTTAAATCTGGTGTCCAATTGAGGCCGCCAAATATTTTAGCAATTTGATACCGGTTGCCATCTACCTTGTAATCGGCACCTAGTAGTCCCCCCGGAATCTCATTGGGACTTTTCAAATTATCGCCCTCGCTGTTAAAACCGTGGTGCCCTACCGCCAGTTCACTGAACATCCATTGCATTACGCGATACAGGTCATCTTTTGTAGGGGCTTGTGCAATTAAGGGTGTGTACTTGGCTTTCATGGCGTTCCAATCCACACCGTGCATGCCGGGGTCATAGAAATAATCGCGGTTTACCCGCCAAGCTTCATTAAAAATATTGTTCCATTCTTGTTTTGGGTCTATTTTCACGGCTAAGGCATCCAAATTAATGGGGTCTTCCTCGGATGCTTTTCCTAATTCCGAAACGTACCAAGCACCTCCGCTGTAGTAAAACATTTTTTTGCCTCCTGCCGCTATTTCAAAATTATCCAGGGCAAAGAGCTCCTCTCCCTTTCTTTCGTCAAACGTAAATTTATTTAAATGCGATTCCGGGGAATGGAAGGAGGAGGATAAATAATACAGTTCCCCTTCGGTAACGGCGGCCAAATGGCTATATACTCCTGGGGCTACCGGTAAGGCCATCATTCTGTTCTGAATGTCCTCCCGATCTATCCTAAGCATTTTAGCCTCCGGCTCTGGGGTGTTTTTGTTTTTTGAAGTTTTTTCGTTTACTGGATCTTCCTCGTGCACTTCTTCGCCCGTTTCCATATCATTTTGCCTTTTTAAGGGAGAAACGACCTCTTTTTGAAGCGTTAGGACGTATATGGAAGAAGTAAGTTCCTTATCGGTATTGGATTGGTCGAACCAATTCACTAAGGGACCCGCATCGGTGGAAGCTAATAGATAAAGATATTTTCCGCTGGGGTCGAATATAGGGCTGGTCACGTTCGATAGTCCGTCCGTAAGTTCATAGGATTTGTTTTCGGAAAGTGAATAGAGGAAGGCTTTTTCAAAATTATTATCCGTCACCTTGGTATAGGCGATCCAATCGGAATCGAAAGACCAATCACTAAAGAGTTCTCTCATATCACCGGGCACAAAACGATCGTCCTGGGCAATTTTGGTGGTTTTCTTGGTGGCAATATCGGTAACGTACAGATTTCGGCCATTGTCCACATAAGCAACTTTTTTACTATCGGGTGACCAATGGATGTAGGCATAAAATCCCGTGCCCTCTAGGCTAATGGGAATGGCCTTACCCTTGTCCAATTGAGCAATATGAAGTGCATATTCGCCGGATTGATCTGAAAAATAGGCCATGGAATTCCCGTCTGGCGACCAAGCGGGGAATTTTTCGTGTACTCCTGCGGTCTGGGTTAAATTGTCAAAATCCCCTTTGGTAGCCGGAAGGGTTACGATTTCTCCCCGAAAATCGACCACTATTCGTTTTCCCGAAGGCGAAATATGGGCAGAGCGCACATAATCCTCGCCCGTAACGTAGCGTTCCCGCAATTCCAACAGATCGGTGCTAATGTTGAGCGTTAGTTTTTTGTCTACACCGGAGACCACGTCGTATATATGTAAGGTGCCTGCATGTTCATAAATGACTTGGTTTTTATGCACTTTTGCATTAATGACCGGAAAATCGGTAAGATCCGTATGTTTTTGAATGGTTTTAGAGGAGGTATCATAACTAAAGAGATTGAATTCCCCATCACGGTCGCTCCTGAAATATACCTTTCCGTTGGCCCATTCCGGCTGGGTATCATTGCTGCCACCCTCTGGTTTTGGGATTTCAACCACTTTATGGTCTTTGGTGTTGTAGATCCAAATGCGGGAGGCCCTGCCACCACGATAATGTTTCCATTGGTCAAAAGCATCAAAAATAGTCGTATAGGCCATATATTTTCCATCATCGGAATACGTGGCCCAAAACGCATTGGGAATATCCAATTGGGTAGCAGCCCCACCACCAATAGGGATAGTAAATAATTGGAAATAGCGGTTGGTGTGCGAATTACGGCGCGAAGCAAAAAGTACGTTTTTTCCATCGGGCGAAAAATCCCTTACCAAATCTGTATACGGGTGCCATGTCAATCGTTTTGGAATACCGCCTTTGGCAGGGACGCTAAACACATCGGAATTGCCATCATATTCAGCATTAAAAGCGATCATGCTGCCATCTGGCGAAAATATGGGATTGGATTCTACCCCTTCATCTATAGTGAGCCTTCGGGGATTTGTGCCATCGGTATTGGCCACCCATAGATCGTTGGCGTAGATAAAGGCTATTTGGGTATCACTTAATGCGGGTTGATGCATTAACTTAGTTCCCTGTGCATGGGTCGTACTGCCAAAAAAGCTAAGTAGCGGAAGAATGAAAGTTAAGAGAAGTCTTTTCTTCTGGGCCTGGTGCTTCATATCTATCAAGATTTTTAGGGCTGTTTTTTATTGATGTCGGAAGATAGGGAATCAGCAACAATTATGGAGATAAAAAGCTGTTGTGTTGCTCTATTTTGAATCAGTAACTAAATACTCCCTTGCGCCTCACTAGGAGAGCGATGTGTCCAGATCGGATTGAAAAAGGTAGACCAGGGCGCAAATTTTTGGATTTTGGAATTTGGAATTTTTTGCTTTTGGAATTTTTACGCCCAGTAGTCTTGGCCCAAGGTGTTTAATTGGTCTCAAAAATAGTTTAAGCTATGCACTTTAGTGCATCTACCTTTAGGTTCTAAAAACTTTCACCTAGGTGCGGTAGCAGTAGCGGTAACAGTGACTGCCTACCGCCACTGCAACTGCAACTTAGAATGTTGTAAAATGAATTTTATTCATTAATTTAAAAACTATGTACTTTTAGTGCATAGTGGTTTATTCAGTATTGATGCCATTACTGTCCTTTCGCTTTTCTTATCCTATGTATCGATTATTTTAGGAGCGGCAGCAACCCTCATTGACAAAAAGAGTAACTTTCAAAGTTCAGACCGAAGCCAAGAATATTCAAGAAAGTATTTGGCGCGAAATTCTTTCCTCCACTATCTTCCCCTCCTGTTCGTACACGTAGTAGGAGTTGTTATCGGCATCCAAAGAAACCGAGGCGTGGACTTCCATATTCACAAAATGTATGGCTGATCGGTCATCGCAGGCATACCCGTTAGAAAGTTTGCCGGAAAGTATATTTTGGTGGTATAAAGGTCTTCTGGAGGTTTCTGAATTGTAGTGCGGACAATGACTTTTATTCATAAATGCCATGCCTTCGACAATGCTTAATTCGGCAGGTCTGGAATCTGTGGTGCCGCCATTGAACCAACAAAGGGAACCGGCACTTCCGCCGCCCATGACCACTCCGTTTTCATAGGCTTTTTTTAAGGCGGTATCTATACCCTGTGCCTTCCAAATGGCCAGCATGTTAAGTGTGTTGCCACCGCCTACCACTATGGCATCCATTCGTCCTATTTTCTCATCAAAGGTTTCTTTGTGGTCATAGGAGTTTATCCATACCTCCAAGATATGGGGGATTACATTCAGTTGTTTGCAGACTTCGTAAAACCTGATGATATAGTCTTTGTCATCACCGCTGGCCGTAGGAATAAAACAGATGTTGGGCCTAGTTTTTCCAGTAGCTTTGGCCATATAGTCGATAAAGGGAACGGTATGCCTTCCGCTTCCGTAAATGAATAATTGTTTGTTCATAGGGTTTTTATAGTATTTAGGACCTGAACATAACCAATTCTCCGGAATTTTTCAAAGCGTGTGTTTGTTATCGGTCCGTTTTAGCCGGTCCGCCTGGGCTATTTCTGCGGCTATTCTGATTTCTATTGTTTTTACCACGAAAATTGGAATTACCGGCTTGCGGGCGATTTCGGTTGCTATTTTTATTCGGGCTTGGCCTGTTGCGCTGCTGCGGCTGTCTTTCCGGCTCTGTTTCTTCCTCCTCGCCATCATCAACAAATTGATGCTCTGGCAAACGGGGAACTTCCTGTTTTATAAGTTTTTCAATATCCCGTAGGTAGGGTTTTTCTTCGACATCGCAAAAGGAAAGGGCTATTCCGCTGGCGCTGGCGCGTCCCGTTCTGCCGATACGGTGCACGTAGGTTTCTGATACATTAGGGAGGTCGTAATTCACGACTAATGAAAGCTCTTCCACATCAATGCCGCGGGCGGCAATATCCGTGGCTACCAGAACTTTTAATTTACCGTCCTTAAAGTCGCCCAAGGCTTTTTGACGCGCAGTTTGCGATTTGTTGCCATGAATGGCGGCTGATCGTATTCCTGCTTGGTCCAGTTTCTTCACGATTTTATTTGCACCATGTTTGGTGCGCGAGAATACAAGAACGGAGTCTTCCGGCCGTTCCTCGAGTATATGCACCAAAAGTTTGGGCTTGTTCTTTTTGCTTACAAAGTACACGCCCTGTTCCACCTTTTCCGCCGTGGGCTGCTCGGGTTTTATGGTAACCTGTTCAAAATCGCCTAGCATTTTTCGGGAGAGATCCACAATATCTTTGGGCATCGTGGCCGAAAAGAACAAAGACTGTCTTTTTGGAGGTAGCTTCGCAATAATTTTTTTAATATCGTGTATAAAGCCCATATCCAGCATCTGGTCGGCCTCGTCCAACACCACGAATTCCAAGTCCCTGAAGGTAATAAAACCTTGATTCATGAGGTCTAGTAGTCGCCCTGGTGTGGCAACAAGGATATCCACTCCTGCACGAAGGGCATTTACTTGTTTTCCCTGTTTTACACCGCCAAAAATAACGGTGTTCCGCAATCCCGTATATCGGCCATAGGCCGTGAAACTCTCGCTAATCTGTATGGCCAGTTCACGGGTCGGGGTTATTACTAGAGCCTTTATTTTTCGCTTATTCTGACTTAGGGATATCCCTTCGTACAAGTGGTGCAGAATGGGAATGCCAAAAGCTGCTGTTTTTCCGGTCCCTGTTTGCGCCACGCCTAAAAGGTCTTTTCCCTTCAATAGAATGGGTATCGCTTGTTCTTGAATGGGAGTGGGATGGGTATAGCCTTCTGTTTGCAAGGCCTTTAGAATAGGTTCGGCTAGGCCGAGTTCTTTAAATGTCATAATTTCAAATAAGGCACAAAGTTACGTTTATTATGCGACTTGCAACAAAACAATATAGGCCAGTTCTTCGCCCGACCAATACCTAGACCATTACAGAAGCTTTGTAGACCATAAGAATAGGAGCATACACAACAATTATTTAGTAAAGTAATCTTACCTCTGTATTTTTACTTATTATAATTATACAACATACAATACATGCACCAAAAGTTTGTGCTTTACATTTTGCTGAATATTGCCGCGACCACTTGGGTTTATGGTCAGGATACGTTTGGGGATAATTTTCAATCCGGAACGTATTCTGGGAATACAGGTTCCATTAATTTTAGCAGTGGCTGGTCAGAATCCGGAGAGACCACAAACCCTAATAGCGGTAGAATTCAAATAGTTGGTGGAGCATTGGAGTTTAACAATATTGATACAAGGCAAATTGAAAGAACATTGGATTTGTCAAATGCGCTTTCTGCTATCTTAACCTTCAATTATATAGGGGTGGGTGGTGACGAATCCATTAACTTACAGTTGCATGACGGTTCAAATTATGCAACGGTACAGACCCTATCAGGTTCTGCCAATGTAAATTATACACTGACACCTTTACAACTTACGGCTAGCGCAGCAATTCGTTTTACTACGGCAAGTGGAAATTGGGATAACGGAGATATTGCACAAATTGATAATATCCTGTTTACCGTACAGTTCCCAGACCAACCACCAGTATTATTAGCAACCGGGAATCAAAGTTTTTGTCCGGGTTCGTCCCTACCTATAGTGCAAACCATCAATATCACAGATCCCGATGATACCAGTACTTCCGCCGTATACATTCAGATTTCGGGAGGATATGTGAACGGACAGGACATCTTAAACCTTACGGGAAGCCACCCCAATATTACGGCTAGTTGGGATGCCACACAGGGAGAATTAACCTTGCACGGACCCGCAACCTATACTGAATTTGAAGCCGCTATTTTGGCCACTCAATATTCCTCAAGTCCCCCAAGCCCTGCGGGAATACGGGAATTCTCCATAACGGTGGGCGAAGCTAATTTTCTGCCGGCCACCCAACATTATTATGAGTTTGTGTCCGATTTGGGCATTACATGGACATCAGCGGAAGTTGCAGCAAGTAACCGAACCTATTTTGGGTTACAAGGCTATCTGGCGACCTTAACCACTTTAGAAGAGGCGCAATTTTCCGGATCACAGTCGCAAGGTACTGGTTGGATAGGCGCTTCGGATGCAGCCATTGAAAACGATTGGAGATGGGTTACGGGACCAGAGGCCGGAACTCCTTTTTGGTTTGGAACGGCTTCTGGAAATACGGTGGCACCAACAAACTTCGCTTTCTGGAACGGGGGAGAACCAAACCAGTCTGGGAACGAGGATTATGCCCACATCACAGATCCTGGTGTTGTTAGAGGGGGCGCCAGCGTTGGATCATGGAACGATTTATCCAATACAGGTGCTGGATCCGGTCCTTATCAACCCCAAGGGTACGTAGTGGAATATGGAGGTATGCCAGGGGATCCTGTTTTGAATATTACGGCGACTACAAGTTTGACTGTCAGTAGCTGCACTGTTATCACCAACAGAAGAATTACGTATCGGGTAAGACCCAATTAAGGTCGAGTTACTTATTGCTGGAATTGAGATGTTAGAAGTGAGACTGCGGATGTCAGATTTTTAATTCAGATTTAGAAAACGATACAACTTTTTTTTGAGTTTCTTACTCCATATTCATTAGATCAAGAGGGTCATTATCATCTACTGATAGCTATTTAGCTTTGCCTTATTTGCCTCATTACCTCTTTAGATTTTTAACTAATCTTCACGAAAGCAAAAGATATTACTGCCAAAACTTAAATCAACAAACAAATTGCCAATTACAAGCCTGCCACGGCCGCTTCGGCACATCGTTCGCCATCCATGGCTGCGGATACGATTCCACCAGCGTAGCCACCGCCTTCGCCACACGGAAAAAGACCTTTTATCTGAGGATGTTCCAATTGTTCGTTTCTAGGAATGGTGACTGGGGAGGAAGTGCGCGATTCCACGCCAACGATATTGGCCTCCGAAGTATAATATCCGTGCATTTTTTTTCCGAATTCCATAAAGCCTTGTCGTAACCTACTGCCGATGAGTTTGGGCAGTAAAGAGTGCAATGGTGCGGAATTGAGACCGGGTTGATAGCTCGTAGGGTTGAGGTCGGACGATAATTTGCCTTCCACAAAATCCGTAAGTCGTTGCGCGGGTGCGGTCTGTGTCCTTCCGCCTGACGTAAAGGCAAGTCGTTCCAAACTTTTCTGATACTCCAAACCTTTCAGCTCCCCAAATTTTTCGAACTTGGGAATGTCCTCCTCCACATTTATTTCCACCACAATACCCGAATTTGCATAAAGATTATTTCTTTTGGAAGGCGACATGCCATTGACCACCACTTCGCCCGGTGATGTAGCGGCAGGCACTATGAATCCGCCCGGGCACATACAAAAAGAATAAACGCCACGGCCCTTTACCTGCTCCACTAAACTATAGGCCGCGGCCGGTAGCAAGACATCCCGGTCGCCGGGACAGTGGTATTGAATGGAATCGATGATATGCTGCGGATGCTCTACCCGAACGCCCATGGCGAAGGACTTTGCTTTTAAGGCAATATCCTTTTTGTGGAGCAAATCGAAAATATCGCGTGCGGAGTGTCCCGTTGCCAAGATGACGCGCTGCACATCCATTTGTTTTGAAGCATCTAAAACAATGGATTTTAGCTGATTACGCTCTATTATAAAATCGGTCACTTTAGTATTGAAATGGACTTCACCGCCATGGTCAATAATCGTTTCGCGAATATTCTGAACGATTTTGGGCAGCTTGTTGGTGCCTATGTGCGGATGCGCATCCACTAAAATCTGTTCCGTGGCACCATGGTGTACCAAGCTCTCGAATACCCTGCGAACATCGCCGCGTTTTAGGCTTCGGGTGTATAGTTTTCCGTCGGAATAGGTGCCGGCTCCACCTTCCCCAAAGCAGTAGTTGGAATCTTCGCCCACAATATGGTCCCGATTGATGGCCTTTATATCCCGTCGCCGCTCCTGAACGTTTTTTCCCCGTTCCAAAACGATGGGTTTATAGCCCAGTTCCAAACAACGCAACGCCGCCCACATTCCTGCAGGTCCGAAGCCTATGATATGAACCGGCTTTGCCTTGGAAACATCCTTATAGTCAAAGGCCGCAGTTTCTTTTGGGGCATCTTCCCCAATATAAGCGGCCAGTTTGTAATTGAAAAGGACATCCGGTTTTCGGGCATCTATGGATTTACGTAGGACTTTTAAGGTAAATGGTTGGCTGCCCAGTCCCAAATATTGGGCAGCTCTTTTTTTAAGAATTCCCTCTTGGGCTTCTTCGGCTAGGGAGAGTCGGACTTGTAGATTTTTAATCACGGTACAAAATTACCGCAATTCGGTCTTCTAAATCAACAACTCGGTGCTTCTTTTTTCGGTTTATCGCATCGTAACCGGAAATTTGACCTTATTAATCCATTAAATTACATCGATATGAAAAAAATCAGTTTGCTTTTGTTTTTTTGTGTTTTCCATCAAATACAGGCACAATCTGACACTTAAGGGGGCATCGACCTGGAAGTCACGTCTATTAAGTCTGACGAAGGGCAAATCCTAGTAGGGCTTTACAATGCCGAAGCCCAATGGCTTGGCACGCCGTTTATAGGAAAGGTAGGGACGATAACAAAAGATGTTTCAATAGTTGTATTTGATACTATTCCCGATGGCGCGTATGCCGTCTCTGTCTTTCACGATGCGGATGGTGATGATAAGTTGAAGACATTTTTAGGAATACCGACCGAAAGTACGGGCGCATCCAACAACGCCCCGGCAAATTTTGGCCCATCAAAATGGGAGGATGCCAAATTTGAAGTAAAAGGGGGAAGGGTACAACAACATTTCAAACTATAAATCTGATGCCGCGCATCATAAAAATCATCATCATGAAACATATTACCCTATTTTTATTTATGCTTGCAAGCATTACATCGATCGCCCAAGACGCCTATACCAAAGGAATGCAAACCGCTTTTGGCTATTGGAAGGAAGGGAACGTGGCGGAAGCTTCCAATATCTTCGAGCGTATTGGCGCGGCGGAACTGGATAATTGGTTGCCCTATTACTACGTGGCACAAGTGAACACCATTGCTGCTTTTGGGGAGCGAGATGAACCCAAACTAAAAAAGCAATTGGAGACCGCGCAGGAATTCTTAGATCTGGCCAAGGCCATTTCCCCGGACAATCCCGAGCTTTTGGTGCAACAGGCCATGATCCACACCGCTTGGATCGCTTTTGACGGTGCTACCTACGGTATGACGCTTTCTGGAAAGGTGGCGGCACTCTATGCCGAGGCCATTCAAAGAGCACCGGATAATCCCAGGGTGGTTTTTTCAAAGGCGGAATGGGATATGGGCACCGCCACTTATTTTGGTAAAGATACGGCACCCTATTGTGGCGATGTGGCGCGCTCCTTGGAACTTTTTGCTACCTTTAAACCAGAAAGTAGTTTTCATCCCAATTGGGGAAAGGATAGGGCGCAAGCGGTAATGGCGGAGTGCAACTAACGGAAATAAAGCCTGCTGCTCGTACTAAGAGTGAAAGAGATATATAAAACAAGGCCGATTTTTGGAAGTGACCTCGATAAAATTTGAAAATAGTGTAAAAAACAGAATGTCGCTATAGGATTTATGGTGGCTTCATTACAATTTGATAAAAGAAAACCTTGGATAAATCAAACGACATAGGCAACATAAAGAGTATACTAAAAGTGAGCTTGTACATTACGGCGGCTATATCTTTAGTAAGTATTTTAACGTCCTTGAACGATGGTATTGTTTGGATGGACCAACTAGAAGGTGTGGGCATCGGTTTTATCTATGCCTTTGTGATTACGGCTACCAATATTTATTATAATGCCTTCCTTACCCAACGCTACAGTTGGGAGGAGCAGACGCAAAAGCGTTTATGGTACGGGGCTATAGGTTCTATTCTTCTTACCGTACTTTCTTTTGGTCTCGCCAGAATTTTGGTTGTGGTCGTCATTTATGGCAAGGACTTTACGGAATTTTTACAGAACGAGAATCTCGCTAATTATATCTCCGCGCTCGTTATAGCCATTTTAGTCTCGGCCATTCTTCATGCCTTTTATTTTTATAAGGCCCTACAAGATACCAAAGTCAAGGAACAGAAAATCATTGCCGGTACGGCATCGGCTAAATTTGATGCGCTAAAGAACCAATTGGATCCGCATTTTTTGTTCAATAGTTTAAATGTGCTGACCAGTCTTATTGAGGAAGACCCTTCCCAAGCACAAAAGTTTACGACTTCATTATCAAAAGTCTACAGGTATGTACTTGAACAAAAAAATAAGGATTTGGTTTCGGTAGATGAGGAGCT
>Ga0208903_1001273_pt1 | contig 14894 bp, 1 predicted proteins | sample AntAceMetag02UKJ_FD_184769 | JGI IMG/M metagenome (GOLD analysis project Ga0208903, IMG submission 184769) | Saline lake microbial communities from Ace Lake, Antarctica - Antarctic Ace Lake Metagenome 02UKJ (SPAdes) (version 2) | ecosystem: Environmental > Aquatic > Non-marine Saline and Alkaline...
CCATGCTTCAGTCACTCTCTCTCAAAGAATATTCGTTTGGGGATTTTGATAGTATAGGAACCCTCATCGTCGACGAAGCACATCATATATGCGCAAAAGTATTTTCGCAATCACTTTTCAAAATGTGTCCGAAACACATTTACGGATTATCAGCAACTCCGAATAGAAAAGATGGGCTCACGAAAGTGTTACACTGGTTTATGGGCCCCACGTTCTTTTCAGTTGAAAGAGAGAACCAAGAACAAGTGGATGTATTTCCCCTCGAGTTTAAATGTGACCGGTACGAAGATCCACCACCGTGTACACGCTTCGGTAAATTATCTTTAGCGACCATGGTTACGGAAGTTACGGAAATACCCGATAGAAACAGGCTTATTCTATCAACGATTAAAGACCTTTCAAAAACAACGCGACAGGTTTTAGTTCTCAGTGATAGACGGTTACATTGTGAATATATGCACGATAAGTTCAAAACAACTTCGGGGTTGTACATGGGTGGTATGAAAGAAGCGGATCTTACAGCATCCAGTAAAAAACAAATCATATTCGCGACGTTCAGTCAGGCACACGAAGGGTTGGATATCCCAACACTCGATACGGTCATTCTCGCAACCCCTAAATCGGATATTATCCAGTCTATTGGGCGTATCATGCGGGAGACGGATGGTAAGAAGAATAACCCGCGTATTTACGACGTGGTAGATCAATGGTCGGTATTTTTTGCCATGTATAACAAACGTCTCAGGGTATATAAACAGGGTGGATTTAACATTTCGGGTCATTCATCAGAAAAACCAAAACCGAGTGCATTTTCGGTTGGAAAATGTCTCATACATATATAAGATGACCCGGTGTTCCACTGGACGGTCAACGCAGAAATACAAGGGGGGTGGTGGTGGTGCAGACCTAAGTTCCGTACTCACGGCACAAGGTGATCTAATATACGCAGACGCGAATACTGAAGCCGCTAACGTATCAATAGGATCTACTATTGGACATGTACTCACTATTACCTCACCCGGTCAATTGGGGTGGCAGGCCGTTTCTGGTGCCACTGGTAGTGTGGGTACATTTCAGACTGTAACTACCGCCGGTCCCAAGACGGACCAATCAATTGAATTTTTGAATACTGTAACTTCTTTAAGTGCGAGTGGAAACGTTCTCGTCTCTGGGAATGTCACTGCTCAGTCGTATTACGGCTCCGGCGCAAATCTGGCAGGTGTTGCTTTAAGTAGTCAAGCCAGTAAATGGATTTCTCTAAATACAAATGATATATATCGATTAAATGGAAACGTAGCTATCGGGACGACAACAGCCGAGTATAAATTGGATGTCGACGGTGATATAAACATAACTGGAAATTTCCATAAAAATGGTGCTATAGTAGATTTAACCGGTTCTGGTGGTAGTGGATCTAGTAGATGGTCAACCGTAAACACGAATGATATATATTACACATTTGGGAATGTAGGTATCTCGACTACGACACCCTTGTATGATCTAGATGTCGATGGTAATATAAACCTTACAGGTGATATCCTTAAAAATGGTGTCATACAGGAATTTGGTGGTGGTACGGGTACTCAAGGTGTTCAAGGTCAAGTGGGGGCTCCTGGACCATCCGGTCCTCAAGGTGTTCAAGGTGGTCAAGGTGTTACCGGACCAGATGGACCCCCAGGGCCATCTGGTGGCCCCCCCGGTGTTCAGGGTCCCGACGGCCCCCCGGGACCGTCGGGTGGTACACCTGGGACTAACGGTGTCGACGGAGCTGATGGAGCTGATGGAGCTGTTGGCCCAGCTGGCACACCGGGTATAGCTGGCAGTTCATCTTCAATTTGGACTTCTACAGGTGGTGCAGGTACTGTACAATTGGCATCCGACGATCAGCAGACTGGTACTACATTCACCGGTACATTAGGTGGTAATTATAATGGTATAGCTATTAGAGATACGACTAATCAGTATATTCGTTTAACACAAGGTGGTACTAATAGAATCGGGACCGTATACTGGGACATCGTATCAGGATACAATTGGACGGCAACTTTTGATATCTATATATCACCAATTACATCCGGTGGATCTGACGACATGCGTTTTATTTTCTTCGCACCAAACGCACCTGCTACGACTGATAATCCAACGGGGCACGGTGGATACTATCTTCGTTATGAATATTATAACGGTGACCGAGTTGAATTATACGACAATACTAATACATCTCTTAAATCGGCTAACGCAACGCTGCAAATGGATGGATGGATGCCTGTCACGGTAACATATGTTGATGGTATATTGACTTCCATTATAAAGGATTCCTCAGGTACAATACTTAATACTACAACCCATGATTTTGGAACTACTTTAAATTCTAATCATGATGTGGTCAGGTATTTTGGGTTTTCTGGGCGAAGTAGTAGTTTAGAAGCCGAAGATCGGGTTAGAAATATAAATATAGTTTCTAACAATACCAATAATATCAATTATGTAAGTGGTCGTGTCGGTATAGGTACGACGACACCCGATAGACTATTTGAAGTTAACGGACCTAGTCGGTTCGTGGGTGGAGTTGAATGGTTTCAAACTGGTCAGTATATATCCCACGCGAACTATGGTTCGACACGGGATTGGTATATTCGATCGGGAATGACGGGGGGTAAAGTTATTATTCAAGATACTGGTGGATATGTAGGAATTGGTCACACGTCTCCTAATTATAAGTTGGATGTGAGTGGAGATATAAACTTTACGGGTGATATCTTCAAACGTGGCGTCGTACAAACATTAAGTCAATGGACAACATCGGCTGCAAATACAAGTAAAATTTACTACAATTTAGGGAATGTCGGTATAGGTAAAACCAATCCAAATCACACACTTGACATCACGGGCGATATTAATTTCACGGGTGAAATATTCAAGAATGGCCAAATACAGGCATTTGGTGATGGACCTGGTCTCGCGAATGTCATTATCGACGTGGCATCTAATGCGTATAGAATCACAAATCTCGAAGCGGGTAGTGGTGGTAGTGGTAGTGGTAGTGGTAGTAGTGTTTTTATAGTTGATGGTGATAATGCGTATTACACGAATGGACCCGTTGGTATATCTAATGTATCAGCTTTAACTACACAAACATTACAGATAGGTGGAAATGTTGCAGTAAACGATGTAGCAGCAGATAAATTATCTGTCACGGGAAATGTTTACGTATCCAGGAGTTTAGTCGCTGCAGATCTACTACAATCATATGAGGTGCGAGCCAATTTTTTCACTATCAAGAATATTGATATCAAGGCAGAACGCCCCCGTAAAGGTGTTGTGCTATCTTAATTTTTTTAATCTGCGACCATAATATATAATATACATGAGTAGCGGAATCGTCACAACGAGTCCGAATACTTCGTATAGTTATGCAATTCAGGGTGCCGGAGAATCTCCCACAGACGGTGGCGATTCATGGAACCCCGATGAGTTTACATCGGGTGACCAGCATTATGGTTCTATAAGTGGTCGGGATGTAAGTTCACAATTCGGTAGGGGTCTCGACATGGATTTTGAAGGGGAACGGGTCGTTGGAGGTGGTCCAACCTATAATAACGGTAGGGGGTATATTCAGGTATATGATTGGTCTGAAACACTCAGTTCGTGGAGCTCTGTTTCACAGATAGACGGCCCCGTAGCCGGTGGGTGGTTTGGCGAATCGGTTTCTATGGATTACGATGGTAAACGAATTATAGTAGGTGCACCCAAAGCAGGTAATGTATATATTCTAGATTATGGTAATAACAACGAATTTTCAATTACACAAACCATCGCAACGAATATAAGTTCTTTTGGACACTGTGTATCTATCGCAGGTGATAAAGCCGATCGTTTTGTTGTCGGTGCACCTAACGTAAATACGATATATGTATATGAACTGGGTGCGAATGGTCAATTTACACGTACGTATACAAATGTCGGCACGAATATTGTTAATGATATACCCTTAAATGGCAGTGGTTCGGAACGTGTAACATTATACCCAGAATTCAACGGATACGGATATTCGGTTAAAATGTCTGGATTTGGTGAACATGTCGTGGTCGGAGCACCCGGAACTGAACTCGTAGAAATTCAATCGAGTACCCACGGTGGAACAACTACAGCAGGGCCAGTTAGTCATCACGTCGGAGAGCACATGCTCTCGTCTTTCGGACCGCATTACACCGGGGTTACATCATATGCATGTAATTTTCAACAGGGTCAGTTACCGTATAATGCAACCGGGACTAATATATCTGCATCACACCCATATTCGGCGTACCAGGTTGGTACATACGTACCCACGCGTGGCGTTAATAATAACGGACTTCGATATGCGGATAGTAATGGTACATTACATCACGCGAATAGATCGCCGTATGGACTAAATTCAAACGTACCGGCAGCCAATTTGGTTGACGGTTTTATTAACCCGAATTTTCAAATTGGTCATATACGCATACTAAAATGTACACCCGATGGTAACTGGAGTAGTGGCGTTACACAAGTTGGGTCAGACATTAAGGGAAACAATGTAGATTTAAGAAATAACCTGGGTAGTTGGGATTCTTCACTAAAGACTTTTCCGGGTTTTGGTAAAACAGTTGCGATATCATCCGATGGATCACGTGTAACTGTAGGATCTCCGGGATACAGTGCAGTTGGACCCTCTTTGAGTGTAAGTTCATTCGGATATGACGTACAGGCTGCCCATGGGGATACACGGTACTTCATATATAATACCGACAGTGATACATACGATGAGCCAATGGCTATAAGGGACGCTAATAATACACCTTCACTGGGTGGGCCATGGACACTCCTCAGGAAACCATCTACATGGGCATCGTGGAATTTAGATATGAGTGAAGATGGGTCGCGTGTTTTTATTGGAACTCGTGAAAGCGACTATACAATTCTAGCGTATGATTTCTCGGGTACAACATTTTATCCCGCCAGTCCTATAATTCGTTCGGGTGGTCAAGGTGGCGGACCTAACGATAGTACAGCATTTGGCTCGACCGCACCTAATCAGTCAATTGTATCTGGGAAAGGTTATCTATCGGGGTATAGAAGTGTAACACGTAACGGTGCAGTTTGTGCTGTATCACACCCAGCTTATCCCGAAGCGTTTGGTGCAACTTTCTACAGTGGTTCCAATACAATACCAGCGGGGAGTAATAGTGAGGGAACGGGGATTGTAGTTATTTATCGTTTCACATTAACGGGTGTTATTAGAGGAAACAGTTTATTTGAAGGATATGTAAAATGTGACAATCTAACCATTGGGTCTTCCGGTGGCTCTGTAGACCACGCACGTATTAAGTTTGGTGGACGAAAGGGTGAAAACGCAACAGAAGCAGCTACGACAATTGAGTCTAGATGGTTAGGTTCACACGACGCGGTATATACTGGAACTGACACTGGAACCGCTTATAAACACGATAATGAACTTTTGATTTCTAAATTTTACAGTGAGGTAACATTCTGGAATGATACTGTAAGTGACACAAACGACTGGAATAAGCGCGACTTTTTTGGTGATAGAGTACGCATAAAGGCACCTAAAATCGAATTTCAAATACAAACACCACAAAGTAACCAGAGAAATAACAAATATCGCGAATCTCCATGCGTATCGATAACGGATATGAATAACCCATTCGGTGGAGAACGTGGCATGAATAATGCTGCTAATTCGATGCAGGATGAACCGAGACAATTGGTATCGATACGAACAGGGACATCGAATTCGCGTGTACAGGCAGGGCTTCGTCTAATTGCCGGAGATGCAGCCGGATATGTTTACAGTGCCACGGATTTGGAATCTTCTATACCACCCGACGGTGACATGTATACGTTCGCACCAGGTAATGACGGTTGGTTGCGGATACTGTGTCCAACTGGACAGGGGCAGTCGACATTTTATCAAAGTGAAACGTTTAATACATATACTATTACCTCTAACTATGCAGGTTTAGCGGTCGGCGATTTATATATTGCGGGTACGATTTCCGGTCCAGGTGCACCGAGTGGTGGTGGTAGTGGGTCTCCAGGTCCACCGGGTCCACCGGGTACCGGGGGTATTCAGGGTATTCAAGGCCCATCCGGTGGAGCCCAAGGTGTTCAGGGTATTCAGGGTTTTCAGGGTATTCAGGGTGAACCTGGTAACGATGGCGTTGACGGATCCGATGGTATTCAGGGTGTGTCCGGTGAGGACGGATCCGACGGTATTCAGGGTCCCACAGGCCCCCCCGGGCCGTCGGGTGGCCCTCCGGGACCTCCGGGAATTCAAGGTGATCCGGGGAACAATGGTGTTGATGGCCCTCCTGGGGCGTCGGGTGGACCTCCGGGACCCCCGGGGCCGTCAGGAAATAATGGTGTCGACGGGGCTACTGGGATTCAGGGTGAATCGGGAACCAACGGTGTTGCGGGTGCCGCGGGTGCCACGGGTGCCACGGGTGCAGAGGGTCCCGCAGGTGCTCCGGGTGCTCAAGGTGTTCAAGGCCCCGCGGGGACTAATGGATCGGGTAGTGGTTCATCAGATTCTTTTTGGACGAAGTCAACCGATGGAGTTACTGTATTTTCTGATAATCAACTATCAACAACTACGTTCACGGGTACATTAGGGGGTACGAGTAAGGGATATGGCAGTACGTACTCCTTTACTGGGATCCCGGGTTCACCGAACTCTAGTCCGAGTAGAGATACAAACAATCAATATATTATCCTGACACAACCCACATCACCGTTGGTTTCCTCTCCGTATGATAGATTTGGTAGCGTATACTGGAACATCGTATCATCTCCTATATGGACTGCAACTTTCGAGATATTCATTTTGGCGTCAAACCCTGCAGGTGATGGCGATGTGCGTATGGTTTTCTACGCACCAAACAGTCTTGAAACGAGTGATTTATCAACGGGTAATGGCACCAATCCATACCCCGATTCACAAGATCCGTCTGTATATCCACCCAATGGGTTAGGTTCGTATGGCCTGACCATAACGGGGCACGGTGGGTTATATACGAAGTATAAAGCAGATGGGGTTGAATTACGTGGTATTGGTGACAATATCATACAGTCGACCAGTTTGAATTTACAAATAAACGGATGGATGCCCGTGACAGTAACATATGAAAATGGTTTGTTGATTTCTGTTCTACGGAATTCATCTGGTACAATACTTAACACAACACAATATAACTTTGGTACGACTTTAAGTGCCAATCATGATACAGCCATGTATTTTGGATTCACTGGACGAGCTTCTAATCAACTTGTGAGTGGAACCCGTATTAGAAACATCAATTTCGCATCCACTATTGAAACTGGTATAAAATATGTAGATGGTAGGGTCGGCATTGGGACATCGACAGCTGATTACGATTTAGATGTTGGTGGTGATATAAACTTTACGGGTAATGTATTCAAAAACGGTGTCATACAAGCATTTGGTATAGACATCATTCCACTTATTCCGGAAGTTAAATGGTCGAATGTAACCCCTTATACCGAGACCGGGCTTGTACAATTGGTATTTGATGATCAAAAGACTGCTACCACATTTACAGGGTCTTTAAGTGGCGTGAACTCCAACCCGTTTAACCCAACCATCGCAACTCGTCAAGTGAATTCTGCGGGGGGGTATATTCAATTAACAGACGGTAGATTTAATCTAGCTGGTACAGCATATTGGGAGGTTACTACAGGGGATAACTGGAGTGCGACATTTGATATATTTATCGATAATCATATCATTGGTTCGTCACCGGCCGATGATATACGTTTTATTTTCTTCGCACCAAATGCACCTTCTACGAATGATCACGCGACTGGAAGTGGTGGGCACGGTGGACATTATATCGAATGTAATTTTTTCAGCGCGGATGTCATTAGTTTGAAAGATACGACAGATTCGACGGTAGTATCAGCTGGTACAACGCTGCAAATAGGTGGATGGATGCCTGTCACGATGACATATGTTAACGGGGTACTGACTTCTACTATAAAGAATTCATCCGGTACAATACTTAACACGACGACATATGATTATGGTACGACTCTAAGTTCTAATCACAATGTGCCTAGGTATTTTGGATTTTCGGGTAGAGTTGGATCTACTTTGACATCTACGACACGGGTTAGAAATTACAGTTTGACAACCAATACCATAATAAATTTTATTGATGATATCACTTATACAAAATCCGGTCGAAATAGGGTCGGTATAGGGACGATAACACCAGCGTATGACCTAGACGTCGTCGGTGATATCAATTTTACTGGCAATATACATAGAAATGGAGTAGATGACAGTCTACGTGGGTTACTGCAGGCACCAGGTGATATCATATACACCGACACAAGTTCAGCGCCAGCCACACTGTCGATTGGTGCATCAACGGGTCACGTGTTAACAATCACAAATCAAGCGACTGGGCAATTGGGATGGCAGGCTGCATCCGGTGGTGGTGGTGGCGGTGCAGTTGGCAATTTACAAAATGTCACGGTCAATGGAGCCACAACAGACAGGGAAATCGGATTTTTGAACACTAATACATCTTTATCTGCGAGTGGAAACGTTCTTGTCACCGGAAATGTTACAGCTCAAACATATTACGGTGATGCATCAAACATGTCAGGTATTGTAACCGCGGGGGGCTTATCCGGGGTTACGACTGATCTGGTGAGTAACGTATCACGCATAGCGAACATTGAAAGTAATAAAATAATTTCATATTCTTCCACCATAAATTCGATTACAAAAGGTAGTATCATATACGCATCCGCGGATAACACTTTAATAACCCTCCCACTAGGTATAGATGGAAATGTATTGAGAAGCAATGGTACTGATATTGTTTGGGGGGTAGATGGACTGGGACCGAGTGATACTATACCTACACCCGGATTACTCACATTTCAACATGAACTGGTTGACCCCTCCCCAAGTATTGATGATCATTTTGGTGGGAGTGTATCCATATCCAAGGACGGGATGTATGCTATAGTTGGAGCGAGCGGTGATAATACGGGGGCGACTGACCGAGGGGCGGCTCATATATTCATACGATCTGAGGGTGGAAACGATGCAGTTACTGGACAGCGTCGCGCGTCGACATGGTCTCATCAACAGGAGTTAGTGGACTCTAATGGGCTTTCATCCGACTTGTTCGGTCATAGTGTGTCCATTTCCGGAGATGGGATGTACGCTGCAGTTGGGGTGTATGGGGGTTTAGGGTATACACAGGGGGTGTTTATATACCGGAGGCGGCTTTCTGCTGAGTACACTGGGACTGCTCCATGGATATTTCAACAGAAACTGACCGACCCGAACAGTGCCAGTGGCGATCAATTCGGTCATACTGTATCCATCTCATCGGACGGTGTGTATGTCATAGTCGGTGCGAAGTATGATGATGCTTCCGGTTACACAAATACGGGGGCTGCTCATATTTTCATCAGTTCTGGAATTGGAAGTAACCCATGGAGTCATCAACAGGAATTGGTCGACCCCAACGCATCTGGGAGTGATTATTTCGGTACAAGTGTAGCCATTTCTGGTGATGGGGTGTATGCTATAATTGGAGCTTCGAACGAGGCGGTACATATTTTCATCAGGACTGGGACTGGAAGTAATCCATGGACTCGTCAACAGAAATTGGTCGACCCTAATGCATCTGCGGGTGATAATTTCGGTAAGAGTGTAGCCATTTCAGGAAATGGGTTGTACGCTATAGTTGGGGCGGACAGTGACGGTGGTAGCGGATCATGGAAGGGTGCAGCACACGTTTTCATCAGAGTTGGGGCTTTATGGATACATCAACAAGAAATAACAGACCCTAACGCAGCAGTTTCTGATTATTTCGGTAATAGTGTATCCATTTCACCAGATGGGGTGTATGCTGTAGTTGGGTGTAGGCTTGACAGCTCCGCCAGGGGTGCAGCTCATGTATATGTCAGGTCTAGAACTTCATGGGCACATAAACAAGAGATAGTCGACCCGAATCGCAATGCAAATGATGAATTTGGTTACAGTTTGGCCATTTCAGGTAATGCGACTGACGGGGTGTATATTATATCGGGGGCGCGAATGGATGACGGTGGGGGGATCAACGCGGGTGCAGCTCATATATTCCATATCAATCTCCAGTCACTCGATACGCGTATGTCAACACTTGAAATATTGGATGTGGACACGATGTATAATTTAGCTTCGAATGTTGCACGCATAACAGCACTCGAAAGCGGTGGTGGCGGTGGTACCAGTCCCGGAGACGTTACACGTATCTCAAACCTCGAAACCTCTAATACAGCTATTTGGTCTAACTTGGCTTCGAATGTCGAGAGGATCGAGGATCTTGAAACCTCTAATGCAGCTATTTGGTCTAACTTGGCTTCGAATGTGGTCAGGATTGTATCTCTTGAAACCAATGGAATAATTTCAAATTCTTCGAGTATAACTTCCGTTACTCAGGGTGATCTTATTTACGCGTCGGCGGATAGCACATTACAAACCCTAACATTGGGTACCACCGCTGGACACGTTTTAAAGGTTTCTGTGTCTGGAATACCCGAATGGGCAGCTGAAACGGGTGGTAGTGGTACTACACCCTCGGATGTCATTCGAATTGATAATCTCGTAGCGTCGAATACAGTCCAAGGGGGTTTGATTACAGGCCTCACAACGGACATGACAAGCAACGCGTTACGCATAACAAATCTCGTGACTTCAAATGCAGCTATTTGGTCTAACCTCGCTTCTAATGTTTTGCGAATTGATAATCTCGTAGCGTCGAATACAGTCCAAGAGGGTTTGATTACAAGCCTCACAACGGACATGACAAGCAACGCGTTACGCATAACAAATCTCGTGACTTCAAATGCAGCTATTTGGTCTAACCTCGCTTCTAATGTTTTGCGAATTGATAATCTCGTAGCGTCGAACACAGTCCAAGAGGGTTTGATTACAAGCCTCACAACGGACATGACAAGTAACGCGTTACGCATAACAAATCTCGTGACTTCAAATGCAGCTATTTGGTCTAACCTCGCTTCTAATGTTTTGCGAATTGATAATCTCGTAGCGTCGAATACAGTCCAAGGGGGTTTGATTACAAGCCTCACAACGGACATGACAAGCAACGCGTTACGTGTAACAAACCTCGTGACTTCAAATGCAGCTATTTGGTCTAACCTGGCTTCGAATGTCGAGAGGATCGAGGATCTTGAAACCTCTAATACAGCTATTTGGTCTAATTTGGCTTCGAACGTTACACGCATAGAAACACTCGAAAGTGTTTTTGGATGGACATACGGTACACTCGCTCATCAACAAGAGTTAATTGACCCAAATGTAACTACCGGTGATTATTTCGGTGTAAGCACTGACATTTCATCGGATGGAATGTATGCTATAGTTGGCGCATACGGTGACGACGCCAATGAGAGTAGAGCAGGCGCGGCTCATATTTTCGTTAGGTCTGGTTCGGGAAGTAACCCATGGGTCTACCAGGATGAATTGCTAGATCCGAATGGGGTCAGTGACGATTTTTTCGGTAAAAGTGTCGCCATTTCAGACGATGGGATATACGCTATAGTTGGTGCATACGGTGACGATAACGCGGGTTCTAGTGCGGGAGCAGTACATATTTTTACCAGGAATACCACAACTAATGTATGGACACATCAACAAGAATTGGTCGGCTCTACCACAACTGAGTATGATGACTTCGGTGCGAGTGTAGCCATTTCTGGTGATGGAACGCTTGTCATAGTCGGTGCGAAAAATTGGGATGCACCAGGCAGCGTCTCCAACGCTGGAGCAGCTTATATTTTCGTCAGATCTGGATCTGGGAGTAACCCATGGACCCAAGAGCAGCAGCTGGCTGAACCGAATAGGAAATCAAATGATACTTTCGGTGCGAGTGTAGCTATTTCTAGTGATGGAATGTACGCTATAGTCGGGGCAATCGGTGACGATGCCGGGCGGGTGTGGCCCTATACGGCTGTTAATTCTGCAGGAGCGGCTCACATTTTTGTCCGGTCTGGAAGTGGAAGTACCATGTGGGTACACCAACAGGAAATATATAACCCGACCGAGATTGCATATGATAAATTCGGTGAGAGTGTAGGTATTTCTAGTGACGGAATGTACGTTATAGTTGGGATACCCTTTGATGATGCAGGGGGAACTCAGACAGGGGCAGCTCAGGTTTTCCTTAGGTCTGGAAGTTCATGGAACATGCAAACGGAGTTAGTCGACCCCAACGCATCTGGGAGTGATTATTTCGGTACAAGTGTAGCCATTTCTGGTGATGGATTACATGCTATAGTCGGTGCCTATGGTGACGATGTTCCTGGTAAGTCTGATGCAGGTGCGGCTCACACTTTCACAAGGTCTGTGACTACATGGTCCCACGCAATCGAGCTGCTTGATCCGAATGCATCAGCCGGTGATCATTTTGGTAGGAGTGTCTCTATTTCTAACGGTGGAACATATATCGCGATCGGGTCTGTAACCAATCAAGGTGGGCTCGCGGTAGGGGCAGCTCATATATTCAATACTCCACTCATATTAGATGGTACTCGTATCACAGATCTTGAAACCAACGGAATAATTTCAAATTCTTCGAGTATAACTTCCGTTACACAAGGTGATCTCATATATGCATCAGCGGATAGCACATTACAAACCCTAACATTGGGTGCCACCGCTGGACACGTTTTAAAGGTTTCTGCGTCTGGAATACCCGAATGGGCAGCCGAAACGGGTGGTACTACACCCTCAGATGTCATTCGAATTGATAATCTCGTAGCGTCGAACACAGTCCAAGAGGGCTTGATTACAAGCCTCACAACGGACATGACAAGCAACGCGTTACGCATAACAAACCTCGTGACTTCAAACGTGGACATATGGTCGAACCTCGCTTCTAATGTTCTGCGAATTGATGATCTCGTAGCGTCGAACACAGTCCAAGGGGGTTTGATTACAGATCTCACAACGGACGTGACAAGCAACGCGTTACGTATAACAAACCTCGCGACTTCAAACGTGGACATATGGTCGAACCTCGCTTCTAATGTTTTGCGAATTGATAATCTCGTAGCGTCGAACACAGTCCAAGGGGGTTTGATTACAAGCCTCACAACCGACATGACAAGCAACGCGTTACGTATAACAAACCTCACGACGTCAAACGTGGATATCTGGTCGAACCTGGCTTCTAATGTTTTGCGAATTGATGATCTCGTAGCGTCGAACACAGTCCAAGGGGGTTTGATTACAGGCCTCACAACGGACATGACAAGCAACGCGTTACGCATAACAAACCTCGTGACTTCAAACGTGGATATCTGGTCGAACCTCGCTTCTAATGTTTTGCGAATTGATGATCTCGTAGCGTCGAACACAGTCCAAGGGGGTTTGATTACAGGCCTCACAACGGACATGACAAGCAATGCGTTACGCATAACAAACCTCGTGACTTCAAACGTGGATATCTGGTCTAATTTATCTTCGAATGTCGTCAGGATTGTATCTCTTGAAACTAGTGTTATAGTTTCGAATTCTTCGAGTATAACCTCTATCAGTCAAGGCGATCTCATTTATGGTTCTGCGACTAATACGTTATCTATACTTCCTCTAGGTTCAGGTAGTAAGGTATTGAAAAGTGACGGCACTTCTATTGTGTGGGGAGATGACGACGGTGGTAGTGGTAGCGGTACAAGCCCCGGTGACGTTACACGTATCTCGAACCTCGAATATTCAAATGTGGATATCTGGTCGAACCTCGCTTCTAATGTTTTGCGAATTGATGATCTCGTAGCGTCGAACACAGTCCAAGGGGGTTTGATTACAAGCCTCACAACCGACATGACAAGCAACGCGTTACGCATAACAAACCTCGTGACTTCAAACGTGGACATATGGTCGAACCTCGCTTCTAATGTTCTGCGAATTGATGATCTCGTAGCGTCGAACACAGTCCAAGGGGGTTTGATTACAGATCTCACAACGGACGTGACAAGCAACGCGTTACGCATAACAAACCTCATGACTTCAAACGTGGACATATGGTCGAACCTCGCTTCTAATGTTTTGCGAATTGATGATCTCGTAGCGTCGAACACAGTCCAAGGGGGTTTGATTACAGGCCTCACAACGGACATGACAAGCAACGCGTTACGCATAACAAACCTCGTGACTTCAAACGTGGATATCTGGTCGAACCTCGCTTCTAATGTTTTGCGAATTGATGATCTCGTAGCGTCGAACACAGTCCAAGGGGGTTTGATTACAGGCCTCACAACGGACATGACAAGCAATGCGTTACGCATAACAAACCTCGTGACTTCAAACGTGGATATCTGGTCTAATTTATCTTCGAATGTCGTCAGGATTGTATCTCTTGAAACTAGTGTTATAGTTTCGAATTCTTCGAGTATAACCTCTATCAGTCAAGGCGATCTCATTTATGGTTCTGCGACTAATACGTTATCTATACTTCCTCTAGGTTCAGGTAGTAAGGTATTGAAAAGTGACGGCACTTCTATTGTGTGGGGAGATGACGACGGTGGTAGTGGTAGCGGTACAACCCCGGCAGACGTTATACGTATCGCAAACCTCGAATATTCAAATGTGGATATCTGGTCGAACCTCGCTTCTAATGTTTTGCGAATTGATGATCTCGTAGCGTCGAATACAGTCCAAGGGGGTTTGATTACAAGCCTCACAACGGACATGACAAGCAACGCGTTACGCATAACAAACCTCGTGACTTCAAACGTGGATATCTGGTCTAATTTGGCTTCGAATGTCGTCAGGATTGTATCTCTTGAAACCAATGGAATAATTT
>Ga0208903_1001276_pt1 | contig 14856 bp, 27 predicted proteins | sample AntAceMetag02UKJ_FD_184769 | JGI IMG/M metagenome (GOLD analysis project Ga0208903, IMG submission 184769) | Saline lake microbial communities from Ace Lake, Antarctica - Antarctic Ace Lake Metagenome 02UKJ (SPAdes) (version 2) | ecosystem: Environmental > Aquatic > Non-marine Saline and...
TCTCAAAAAGTTTGTTGAGTGTTGTCTATCTATCAATAAATGTGTGATTCTGGCTGGTCTCGATGCTGATTCTTTTCAGAGAAAGTTTGGTGAACTCATCGACTGTATCCCACTCGCATGTGATGTCACCAAACTCTCGGCACTCTGTATGCGATGCAAAGATGGAACCCCGGGACCCTTTACCAAGAGAATTGTAGACGACAAAACCCTAGAACTCATAGGTGGCAGTGATATGTACATCGCAACGTGTCGAAAACATTTATAAATTGATTCTAAAATCTATTGACATCGAGGATGAGAACAACTCTCTTACCGTTTCCTGTTTTAATAAGTTCATGATATCTCGAGTGATCGAAGAGAAAGTCTTCACCTTCTATATGTACATGCTCACCGTTTTGTGTGTACAAAGTACAATCTCCATCACCTTGAATGGTGATATGATATCTCAGAAGTTCATTTGATTCCGCTCTATGTGGTGGTATAACCATTGGTCCTTCGGTGACAGCAAAAGCTGCGACTCTTGTGTCAATGCATGGTATTTGTTTGATGAGACCATCTAATATTGGAAAATTTTCAACTTTGTAAAAATAATAATTGTCATTTTTTTCAAACCATGCATCTACATCATGATAATATTTTTTCTCTAGTGTTGTTGAAATCTTTTCATACTCTTCCTGTATTCTTTTGTAATGAAGTTTAATGAGAAGAAGTCCTGGATAATCCTTTACCTCGTGTTTATCATGGAAATATATGACATCCCTGAAAGTATTTTGTATACCGAGAATTAAACGCTGTGGTTTTGTAAAGTAGAGAGAATCAATGGGTGCCTTAAAATAATCATAGAAAATCATAGCAAAAGGAACCAACACAATGGGCCACATTATTTTCTCAGTATAAAATAAAAATGCCCGGTTACGGCGGAAAGCGAATGGAAACATACACCCCAATCCCCACAGAAGAAGCTCCCACTCTTGAGAAGCGTTTCAAGATGCCAGAGTTCCCCCGTCTTACTATCGTCCAGATGGTAATCGTGGCCATGCTCATCGCCTATGCCTGGACTGCTAGGAAGGTGAAGTACTCGGTCGTAGGTACCGCGGGACTAGCCGTTGCTCTTCTCCATATATATGATCACATGTACCGAGTCAAGCGTGGACCCGAACGTCTTTTCTTCCTCCCCAAGAAGGAAGGATATTGTGGTGCGTGTCGTAAGTAATTAATAGCACACGAAGTCATTAAAGGTTGCTATGTCTCCGTTATCGATGAGCGTTTTAATTCTGATTTCATCTTCAGTTAAATAAAGAATATTTATATCTGCCTCTCTAAATACATCTCCGAACGTTATATTTATAGAGTCAAAGAATGTGAGTAGTCTAAATATATCATCCTCGTCTGTATGAATAAGTATATTTTTCTTTAAAAAATGTTCAATGTGATTCGAGGGGTTCCTACCAATTCTATTAGATTCCTTCGTATCTGAAAATAACGCACGTATACCTGGTGCTATTTTATTTAAGAATATTCTCTTTGTTAGATCAAATGTCATATATAATTTAAAATATTTTAAAATAGTAGATGCGGGTCAAGGTCACGCGAAGTCCGAACCGCAAAAAGAAATTTAGAGCCATCCTCGAAGATGGCAGAACTGTTGACTTTGGGGCCAGTGGATACTCAGACTACACCAAACATAAAACACCATCACGAATGCGTTCCTATATTCTCAGGCATGGGGGGAGAATACCAAAGAGTGTTATTGCAGAGAGAAATCCTAAAAAGATCCAAGAGAAGATGTTGAAGATAGATTACAGCTTCTCTGAGAATTGGGGGATTAGTGGTATTGACAGTGCGGGGTTTTGGTCGCGGTGGTACCTCTGGAGTTATCCTAATTTCGAGGGTGTTAGGAAGTTTATGTCAAAGAGGTTTGGGATTATTTGGGTCTAGTGATTAGTTATTTGTGAGACCCCTCCTTTTAAGATTTGCTCGGAGATTGGCCATAAGTCTGGCACGTGGGTTATTAACAGGTGGTGCAGGAATAGCGCGCATTGGTGGAGGGGGTGGAGACGCAGTGGTACGCGTGGGTCTTGGAGCTCGTGGAGCATTGGGTTCCGCCTCTTTTAGGACCATCTTACAAACCTTGATAAACTTCTTTACATTTCTAGCTTGATTATCTAATGTCGGGTGAGACTTCTTCTTCTTCTTGTCAAGTTTAGCTTGAAGTTCCTTCTTGCTGAGTTTGATCCTTTTACCTTTGACATCTTTGGTTACCCTGTAACCTAAACTTTTGACCCTTTCTCTGAGGTCCATTTACTATATACAGGGAAATTATTGGTAATTGACACCAGCCCTTGTAGCGGCGTCATCAATTTCATCAACCATCTCCCACGCCCATAAACATTCTTGTGCATCACGATGTTCACAAATGGTATGTGCAATATCAAGAGCTTCGTGAAGAATCATTTTGAGACGCACCTGTCTCACAGTAAGTTCTTCAGGTTCGTGGAGAGATGGTGCTTCGTACATGTGTTGTAAAGCTATACGTCTAATCTCATATTTCTTCATTTTATGGTGAATTGCATCACTGTGTTGAGCTTTGCACCGTACATTAGGTCTAACTCCGAGGGCGGTAAGAACTCCTGTCATTAATTTTATGTAGCCATGTACTTTTATGTGTCTTAAAGATGAAAACATAAATATATAAAATGACCAGTGTATTTGAGTTAAAAGCTTTAATTTCAAAAGTACTTCTCCCCCGTATAAGAAAACTTGAATGTGAACTTGTGACACTTCGAGAACAGACATGGCCTTATGTTCAAGCTCAAAAGGAGGGTATTGATTCAAGAGATATAGGAGAACTCGTAGAGTTTTTTAAATATATAGATGATGAAACTATTATGAAACTCTTGAGAATTAAGCGCAAGTTCTCAGGAAATCCAGGGTTGTTGGGTAGAGAAATTGATATTGTCATGAATCTCCGTAATAAATATTCTTAGTATATATTAAAACATGATTGATTTCGGTTTATTTACTTCACCGGGTATCGCATGGGATAAAACTAAGGACTTCAATGTTTCACAATTAATATCTCTTGTACTTTCTTGTATGTGTTCAATGTTGATTTCACAAAAAATGATGTCTATACCACTTAAAAACCCAATTTTGTTGATGATGATATGTGTATGTTGTATTTCGAGTAGTACTTCTAGTGCTATGATAGGCACTGACACTTACCATAGATTCACACGTTAAAAGAAATCATCCGTTCTATACATTTTTACCGTGTATGAACCAGTCTTTCCCAACACTGATACTGATTCATTCCCATAAAGTTCTTGGCAACCGATATCTTCCATACAATCACGCGCGTTATGTGAAACGGGTATTGGGTATAAGTTTTCACCCCCCGTTGTTGTGTAGTAGTTATAACGATCACGCCTCCCCCTGACTTCTTTACCGTATAGTGGAAGTGTTTCTTCACCCGCTCCTACGAGAATACCCATCTGTTGCATGTATCCAGGTTTATACTGTTTGATGGGAGGTCCTCTGTATTCTGGTTCTCTACGTGGTTCTGCACGAGAAACTTCTATGCGAGGTGGAATTGGCATCACAGGAACTTCTACTGGAACTTCGACAACTTTAGGATTGAACCACATGTAGCTTAAAATGAGTGTTAATATAGTGATGGTATACCACAATATTTGTGTCTTGGTCTTGTTCTTCATATATATAATACAAGTAATTAATTTAAAGATGATATATGAAAACTACATATGGAATCAATACAAGTTATAGATGGTATTCTACCGGAGTTACTCTTAAATGATGCCATGATTATGATGGAAAATATACCATGGTATTACGGTCATAGATCTAGACCCAATGATATTAAGTTTTGGATTTCTGTACTCGACGATAAACCCCTTTTTACAGAAACAATTTTTGAAACTATAAAAACACATTTAAATGGAGACTTTAAACTTGTGACTGTATATGCAAATGGTCAAACGTATGGTTTAGATGGCACATATCATTTGGATAGCCCGGATGATGATGCATATACATTTTTACTTTATTTGAATCATATAAATCATGATAATGTGGAACAAATAGGTGGTCATATTTTATTCAAAGAAGGTGATACTATTAAGAGTATTGAACCACTTCTTAATCGAGGTATATTTTTCAAATCTACTATACGGCATCGTGGACTAGCCCCATCGAGAATTTCGAATATACTGAGAACTTCTATAGCTTTTAAATTAATAAAGTATTAAAGACGCTAATAGTTTACTCTTTATGAAGGTGCTCGCCATAGATATTGGATACCATAATATGGGTCTCGTGGTCGCCGAGTGTGGGAATGGACCGAAGATTGATGTGAAGTATATAAAGAAGGTAAGTTTAGAAGACTATAAATACATACACTCAAACGATATGGTTGATCTCGTTCCCCTTATGGTGGATGACCATAGAGATATATTTGACGAGGCTGAAACAATACTCATAGAGAGACAACCTCCGGTTGGTTTTACGAATATTGAAGTACTTCTACATTACATGTTCAAAGATAAAGTGATTCTGGTTTCACCTGTGAGCATGCATGTACATTTCGGTATGAGACATCTAAACTACGACGAGAGAAAGGAGAGAACGGTTAGACTATGTGACAAATATACGGGGATTGACATTCCATATGATAGAAAGCATGATATAGCTGACGCTGTATGTATGCTCCTGTACCACAATTTCAAAGTGACTACTCACTTCTTTGACAGGTTTAAATATTCACCTAAAGTATAATGCCAACCGTGAAACAAATACAGAGTGCGCGTAAAAAATTAAAGTCCACACCCAAACCAAAGGGAAATAGCCCCAAGATACCAACAGCCGCTTTACTTCGCATCATAAAAGCGGATCCTAAGGTGAGCCGTAATAAGGAGTTCATGAAGCGTGTTCATGAACTTACGAAGAAGAAGTAGACTTCTTCTTCTAATTGTTACTAGAAGCGCTATCACTTAGGAGCCTTTCCGGTCGCGAGTTTTTTGAAATCATCAATAAACGTATCAAATCTTCCGAGGCGAAATTGTACGAGACCCCAAAGCATGAAAAATACCGTCTTTGTGAGATTGTTCGCCTCTGTGTCATCCATTTTGTAAATTGGACTCACCACACGGTGCATAAAAGTCTCTTCCTTCTGCTGACCAGTCACATACATCTCAGCCTGTGTTAAAGCACATGTATCGTCATTTACACTCCAATGGTAGAAGAGAAAAGGAATTAAAATTGAATAGAACTCTAAATTACGTCTATCATTCGTGAATGGAATCACGAGAATGGCGATGAGAAAAACAAGATGAATCCAGAATATTATGTTCATCTATTATAGAATGAGCGAAGAAAATTTTGGTAGTATGTCTACCTCAGCTCTTAGAGAAAAAGAACTCGAACTCAGAGAAAAAAGTTGGAATGATCAACATGAAAGTATATTGCGTCAATGGGGTGAGGCTTCAGGGTGTTACAGGTACATGAATCACAGATCGTATCTCATGTACAAGTCACTGTCGTTGCGTTTTACTTTGCCTGTCATTATTCTTTCAACCGTCACCGGTACCGCAAACTTTGCCCAAGACCAATTCCCTGAGTCAATACAGGGTTCTGTGCCATCTATAATTGGTGGTCTTAACTTAGTTGCGGGTCTCATCGCAACGATTATGCAATTCCTGAAGATTAATGAATTAATGGAGAACCACAAAACAGCTGCACTCGCCTACGGTCTCCTATCCCGTAATATTCGTCTCACATTGGCTTTATCTAAACGTGAACGTAATTCGGATGGTTTGGACTTTGTGAATACGTGCAAGGCTGAATACGATCGTCTCATTGAACAATCACCAGCGATTCCTACGAGCATCCTCAACGAGTTTGAAAAGGAATACCCCCTGGACAATATATTCACCAAACCAGAGATTCTTAATGTGAGAGCCATTCCAAAACTTAAAATCGCAAACGCGACTGAACAGATGACAAGAGGTGGTCCATTCAGTAAATGGGGTGAATTGGTCAAATCTAAAAGTGAGTACAATCATAAAACGAAACTTTTAGAAGAGATGAATTCTGAAGAGGAAGAGGAAGAGGTTACACCTGAGGAAATTGAGGAGTCTGAAGAAGAGACAGACGTTGAGCAAGGTATACCAAAAGAATGAGGACAGTAATGTTAGTTAAAGCGGCACACACTGCATATGGTAAAATTTTCCTTTTTAAAGGTTTTACGATACGTTCTTGTAGTGCGTCATTATCAAGCACTAAATCTATGGCTTGATTAGTAAGATCATCAATGGACTCTTTCATTAAAATAGTTGAACAAAAAAAAGAAGAGCCTGTTGCCACACTTCACACGAAGCAGATTGACTTGTTGAATAAGTACATTAGTCAGAGAAAGAATGTATTCATCTGTGGTTCGTCGGGTGTAGGAAAAACGTTCGTGTTGAAGTCTGTGCTGAATGAATGGAACAGCGTGGAGATAGAGAAGGATCATCTAAAGTCTAAATCACACTTCCTTACGTTCATCAAAACAGCACCCAAACATGCATATATTGAAGACTACGATTCCGACTATAAGAGTCTAGTAGAGAAGGTATCAGATGGTGATCGCGCATCACGTGGATCCCTCGTGGTTACATCTACGAACATGTGTATGTTTCCAAACTTTGAAACAATTTTCATACCTAGACATAAACCCAATAAATTGTTAACCCTCACAGAAGATAGATCAACCCTCGTTGAAAATGCTGCATTCAGGTGTAACGGAAACATCAGAGACTTCTTCTCGTATATGGAGGGTTTTGATGAAAAAGATATTTTCAAAACACCGAAGGACTACATCAAGGATATTCTCAGTGATCCAAATCCTATAGGTATTCCCGACTCTATCCACGAACATGGACATGTTTGGGACATTTTTCAAGAAAATTATTTGGATTCTAGAGGTGTAGATGTCACACCCTCATCGTGTTCATTTTCTGACGCAGATGTTTACGATACAAAAATGTACACCACCGGTGACTGGAATCTCATGCCATATTTCGTTCTACACGCTCTAGTGATCCCCAAATCAAAACAAGGGCGGGTACTAGACAGGGATGAAATTAGACCCGGGAGTTGTTGGACAAAGTACGGAAATTTCAAGATGCGAAATCAAAAGTACAAAGAGATTCAAAAGAGACACGGTCATAATCTACATATAGAGGATCTTTGCCTCATTAAAAAATATGCAGAGAATGGAGACTTACAACCTATGATGGATTATGGTTTAAGCCCGCAAGATTTTGACGTAATGAATCATTTAGCGGTAGGAAGTAAGTTAAAACAGAGAGATGTAACAAGAGTAAAGAAAGCATTGAAAAATGCCTATGAACAAAGAAAAGCATGAAGAAGAGGAAGACGTTTCTGAATGCACTAAAACTATCGGGAACGAACTCCATTTTTATGGTGATATTACCCCCGAGAATACACTAGAGTTTGTTGAGGCTTTCAAGAAATTGGAGATTCACTTACTCAAACAACAAGCTGATCTTATTGGTTATGAACCACAGATCCGTGTTAATATCATGAGTGGAGGTGGTGATGTATATTCGGGGTTTGCCCTTAAGAATATCTTAGAGAAGTCTAGGGTTAAAGTTATCACCATCGCACAAGGTTCTTGTTGCTCGGCGGCAACTTTCATGTTCCTCGGTGGATCGGAGCGTCGCATGGGGTTGAATGCATACCTTCTGATTCACCAGATTTCAACTGAAATATGGGGGGAGTATAGGGATCTCAAACATGAGATGAAAAACTGTGAGAAACTTATGAAGGATCTCAAGAAGATTTATATGTTAAAAACTAAAATTCCCGAGAAGAAGTTTAAGAAATTGATGAAGAAAGACCTCTATTTGTCGGCATCAAAATGTCTAAAGTATAAGATTGCTCACGCTGTTGATTAATCATGACATATCTTCTATAGAGACCCAATACACATAAAATTAAAAATCCGATTGCAAATGTATTGGTGTTCATAGGCAGATTTGTACGTTCTGGTGGCCTAAGTCGCTCCATTCTACCGTAATTTACAACTGGAAGTGAAGACATCCTATTTAAAGTTGAGAAATTATTCAAACGTATAATGGAACGCCTTATCAAACAAGACAAACACAACCGCGACCGCTACATTGACATCAAAGTTGAAGACTTGAAGGATGGAACTGCGGATATCGTGAAGATCTCCGGCATTGTTGGGAGTGAGAAGTTTTCTGAGTCACGAACCAATGTCAAGACCGGCTACGAGAAGGCTCTCAAGAGAGCTCAAACCATGTGGAACAATGAGCATACCAAGTGTAATCAAGTGTTGCCTATGCTCGCCAACAAGTGGGAGGATCGCCAGAAATACATCTCTGAGCCGTTCTACGTTCAACCCAAACTTGATGGTGTTCGCCTACTCGTCTCCAAAGATGGTGGCATCTCAAGAACTGGGAAGATCATCCCTGGAACTGAGATTCTTGGTAAGGGACTCAAGGTTGGTCAATACGTTGATGGTGAAGCCTTTGACCCTAACCTGAACTTTGAGGAACTTACGAGTACTTTCAAGACTAACCCTCTGAAGCTCAAGTTCCATGTGTTTGATTTCTTTGATTTGAAGAAGCTTGGCATGACCTTCGAGCAACGCTGGGAGTATGTAAAGGATTCTATCTACAATCCTCATTACGAATATGTCAAAACGACACTCGTAAAATCCAAGAAGGATCTTCCTCTCATGCATCAGAAGCATGTTGAAGAAGGACATGAAGGTACCATGATCCGTGACCGCGTCAGTGTCTACGAGGTTGGTCAGCGAAGTAACTATCTCCTCAAGCACAAGGATTTTCAGACAGAGGAATATGAAATCACTGGTGCCAAGACTGGTCATGGTCGTGACGCTGACGCTGTTGTTTGGGTCTGTAAAACCCAAGATGATCGGGAATTCACAGTCAGGCCTGAGGGTACCATCATCCAACGCGAGGAGGACTACAAAAATCGTGAGAAGTTTATGGGGAAGATGCTCACTGTGCGTTTTCAAAACCTGACAGCCCTCGGTGTACCCAGATTCCCTGTCGGTGTGTGTATTAGAGATTACGAATAATATTAAGGTAAAGAAATGAACAGCAAAATTGCCATAGATGTAGATGAAGTCCTCGTACACTTTTTGAAACCTATGTCCAAGAGGAGGGGAGTTAAATTACCTAAAAATCAAAAATACAATTACCTTTATAGAGAAGTTTTTAATTGCACAGAAGAAGAATCTCAAGTAATACTTCACGATTTTTACATGTCGGAAGACTTTCGTAATTTGAAGCCCATTGAGGGTTCCCAACTCGCTATGAATAACTTGTATACAATCTTTGATAAGATGTATATCGTTACGGGTCGTCAAGAAATTGTTAGGGAACCCACTGAAATATGGATTGATCATTTCTTTCCGGGTGTTTTTGATGATGTCATTCTCACAAATAGTTTCACAGAGAATGAAATCAAGAAGATTGACGTTTGTCGCGCTCTAGGCATTGGTTGTATAATTGATGACAGTATGGGGACGTGTAAAGAATGCATTGAAGGTGGTGTGGAGGCTATAAATTTTGTGGGTGAGGATGTATACCCGTGGTGTGAAGAGAGTGATATCAGTCTTCGTCGTTGGGTGGACCATGATATTCAGGTACTTTAAACAGCGTTGGGTGTACTACATTTTTTTGATTCGGGTGATAAAATTCAATGTAAAGAATCACACGGTCTTCTTTAGACTTATTTTCAGCCCAATGGGGATATTTTGCATTTAATATGATATGTTTACCATCTTCTTCTTTTACAGTACCCATACTCCAATGATGTAAATAACAGTCGTCCGGACATTTAAGACCTAGATGATAAGTGAACCTGTAATTAGGACCACTGGGATCTACGTGTTCTTCTAGCTGTACACCACCTTTCATGAGGGCAAAACCAGCAATACGAATACCCGGTATCTGAGAAAGTAACTTGAAAGTTTCTGGGCATTTAGCGCAATTACCTGATAATGCCACATTTTCCCAATAAAACGGCCAGCTAATCCAATCATTTTGAACATGATCTTGCCCTCCCTTAAGCCAACCACACTTACCAGCCGAATAATCACTTAAGATTTTTCTCATTGTATCACTACCTTCCCATTGACCAGTTGGTCTAGGTTTATCACTAATAAATTCATTCATTGGTAAATCATCAAGCTCTTTACGAATGATTTTCCAATGATCTTTGAGATCTTTAAGATTCATTTGTTTTAAATAGAAGTATTTTTTTAATATCGCGTAATTGTAGATGAAACACTTTTACGCCATACTTTTTTCAGTCCTTTTGGGGTATGCATATTACGAGATGATGGAAGCGTCCCTACCCACAGAGACAAACTGTAGTTACATGGCTTCGCCCATGACAGATCTCCTAGCGTTTTTATGGGGGTTTGTACTCATGGGTTACGGTGTGAGATACGACAACGCTGTACTGACCTTATTAGGTTGTACGATTATCGTTGAACATATTTTCCAACTCAAGAGAAAGGTGTAGATGTTCCACCTATTAAAATTAACCCCTAAACAAAAGGGTTAGTAAGATTAATAAGTTTATCACTGCCATTCGTTTTCATGTAAATAACTTCGTCGCATTCACCACCTTTCATAACGAGTTCAGCCTCTCCACACTCAGTACCGGATGCCTTGTGTCTATCACATGCAACTTGAGTCTTCATAGTGATATTCATATCCTGACTGTATCCTATGAAGGTCCTATCAACCCCCCCTTCTTTGTTTTTAGCTTCAACAATGGCTTTCCATGAATAGGGACCAAATTTCCATTCGTTCGTGGAGTCAACAGGTGGTGGTGGAGCGTCCAAACTTGTAGCGTTATGTCGTCCACCAAAACGTCGTTTAATGGAGACGACGGGTTGGAACAGAAGTTGTGTTACACTCAACATTGAAATACAATGTACATACAGTTTTAAGTTACTTTTACTAGTTGACATTTTCCAACTAGTAAAAGTAATTGTGCACTCAAAGGGTTTCGAACCCCTGACCTCAAGCTTTATTGGTGGAAAATGATAGATTAACAATATTACTACGCATCCATTTCCAAAGTGGATTCATAGTTATATAATACGATAGGTTATTTTTACAAAATGGAAAACACTTTGTAAAAGCAACTAACTCCCCCAACCGGGTTCGAACCGGTGACCTCACGATTAACAGTCGCGCGCTCTACCAACTGAGCTATGGGGGAATGGGTCCTCTCTACCTGAATCGAACAGGTGACAAATGGAACTACAGTCCATTGCTCTACCAACTGAGCTAAGAGAGGAATATCAAGCTCCTACCAAGACTTGAACTTGGGGTGGTGGATTCAAAGTCCACAGTGTTAACCAACTACACCATAGGAGCCGGAGCCTCAGCTACTATATCAGTAATTTGATTCTTTTCTTTAACCTCATTTATATATTTAAATCCGATTAACGTTATTGAAAAAAGTCCAGCGGATGTATTAGCTATGATCATTGGAATCACACTGTAATACACGGAATATATGAGACCCAAAGAACTCGCTACCATATTCAGTCCAAGAAACTTGTAATCAATCGCATTGGTATCCTTCTCCTTGTACACATGGTGTACTTGGGGTATGAACATAATAGCAATTAGTATTGCACTTGTCAGCCCAATGCCATCAACGAGGTTCATCTTATTCTAAACTATTTTCTAATGTTTAAGTAGGTATGTTACCACTTCTCATTGTGTTACTCGTAATAGTACTAGTGTTCTTCTACAGTAAGAGAACTACTAAGATAGAAGAATACGATTACAAGTGTTTTTTATTGACTGTACCAAAAGAGGAAAAGAGAAGAGAACGTTTCATGAAACATCACAGTCCTGAAGTGCCAATTGAAATCATATATGGTCCAGATACACGGGATATCAAAAGCGCAAGAAAGTTTGAACACATGATTGAGGGTGAATATTTCGAAAAAGCTGTAGAAATGCACTACGACAATAGTGTGAAGAGGCCCGACATCACATATTTTAACATGGGTGCTATTGGCTGCTTCATGGGTCATTTAGAGTTTTACGACCGATGTTTTGACCAGGGGTTGAAATATGCAGTTATTTTTGAAGACAATGTACTTGTAAAATCCAATCGTCTCTATAAAGAGATACAGAATGTCATAGATGAAAGGGGTGATGAATTTGAAATGTGTTTTTTCCATTGTCTCTCACGTCTTCCCGACAAACAAGATGGGAAGTTAGAAAAGGTCAAATGGATCTCCAGTACCAAATGTTACCTCGTTAACGTTGAAAATATGAGAGGCTATATAAAGCATTTTTTACCCATGGATAACCACATTGATATGAAACACGAAGATCTCATAGCTAAAGGTGCTAGAGTCTATTACAAAGATATGCGTCGGTACATGAAGATTGATCGGACTCACCATAGCACAATTGGTCACCATGACCACGGTCGTAAAGAGTTCTTTTCTAAACTCCATCCATCTGCAACTCCACGAGATGTCAAATGGGGGTATTAAGTGTGTCTCTCTGTAATCATATATTCCGGGTACATCTCACGCATTAACCGCTTTTGTGGGAGATAAATATTTCTTTTCTCATTGAGACACATAGCCTCAGTGACAAAATTAACAATCTTCTCGTCGTGTCTAACATCCATTTGGATCGTGTAACCTGAAACCAAAGTTTCGTGTACATCTAGATACACTTTAGCCGTGGGGAACAAGATGTTCTCGCTGAGGGTCATAGTATTAAAATGACGACCGAGGACAGCCAAACGAAATCTAGCGACGGACATAATTCTGTACTTTTCCTACGCTCCAAACGAGACTCAAGATTGCCGTGGCGTTTTTGAAAGTCTCCTTAGGGGAGTTCATTTATAGATTTTATATAGTTTTGGTTTCACTTAGGTTAAGCAAATGACTTGGTAGTTCCCTCCTCCTTTCGTTTCTCACGACACGCATCATTCTTCTCCTTCTTCTCAGCAGCCTTCTTGGGGTTCGCCTTCGCCTTGTTCTCCTGTTTGATTTTCTTCTTCTCGGAATCGGTGAGTTTATCCTTCTCAGTCTTGTCAATCGCCATTATATATGTATATCATTTTAAATCTATAAGTTCCTAATGTATACAGGTCTCTCAGTTCTGATGATTGAGAGACCCATACTCAATATAGACTTAGCTAACCGCGATTTCACGAAGATAACACTGTGATCTACATATCTTCTTGAATTTGGACGATGACGATCTAGGACTTCCTTCATGGAAAGGACCCTCCCAATTGAAACCTTTTTACACTCGGTGAGATCTATCATGAAATGCACTGGTTTCTTATAGGACCATGCATGTGTGAACATGGAATCCAAAACCTGAGGTGTTGTTGTATCTCTAATTTTGATATTGTACTGGAGAGACATTATGAATTAACAATCTTATAATATTTTGAGGATATATTTCTCCATAAAACGTCTCTAAACCAATTCAAATATCCATTGACATTTCTACATGTATAGTGACTAAGGCGGTCATCACATGGTTTATTGATAAAGTCCATGATGAGGAGTAACCGTTCACCAGTCTTAAACTGAACTTTGTGTAAACAATTATTAGCTTCTAAAAATACACCCATATTCTCCTTGAAAGGAAACGCATCATATCCCTCTATAGAAAACACTGTATCACTCGTATCATGAATTGGAATCACTAATCTATATTGTTTAACATCTGGTCCATATCTCTTTATATCATGGTGATAGTTTTCATAGTACTGTGCCTTCATACCCTCGAAATAATAACGAAGCCAGCACCTCTGCAAATCTAGGGAATTAACGGGGTATAACTGTTCACCAACAACTTGTGACAATTGCTTCAAAAACTTTTCATTCGAATAAAAGTTTAACTTTACATCTTCATTCAAGTTCTTATTCTTCTTAGCCCTACCTAAAAATGTATCAACGAGTTTCTGCCGACACGTTTCAGATAAAATATCTTCAACGATTACAAACCCTTCCCCTCTGGTGACCTGATCACCCCGGGTATTGACATCACAGTTTAACTCTATATCGTCCACCTTTCTCTTATAAAGAAGAAATGGTACCACAAATACGAGTATTAATAGTATTATGACAATGTATTTCATCTACTATATACAACCATTTTTATAAACATACAAGAAATGTTTATAAAAATGATTAATCTGGTCAAGAATCTGTACCATCTTCCGATAATTTCTAAATTTATTACTAATAGAAAATTTTATAGTTAATGTATACTTCTGAAGTTTTGATCATATGAAAAAATAGTTTTTTCAAAACTTATCGGAAGGTGGAACAGATTTTTTGTCCTCATATTGCAACCTCTTTTGCTCTTTGATTGTTTCTTTGTTTCTCTCGTAATACGATTTGTTCTGTTCTCTCACTTTGTCTTTGTTCTGTTCTCTGTATTTGAGTTTTGACAATTGAATTGGAGTTAGATTAGATGTATCTCTATCTACATTATTTACACGTTTCTTACGAACAATTTTATACTCACACCCTTCTGGTGGTTTGGGAAGTGTTATAATCTCTTCTTCCATCTTATACATATCTGAGATAATATCTTTAATATTTTTAATGTTCAATTTTTCTGTACCATCTTCCGATAATTTATAAATTTATTACTAATAGAAAATTTTATAGTTAATGTATACTTCTGAAGTTTTGATCATATGAAAAAATAGTTTTTTCAAAACTTTTCGGAAGATGGAACATATTTTTCGTATGACCCAAAATCT
>Ga0208903_1001281_pt1 | contig 14820 bp, 10 predicted proteins | sample AntAceMetag02UKJ_FD_184769 | JGI IMG/M metagenome (GOLD analysis project Ga0208903, IMG submission 184769) | Saline lake microbial communities from Ace Lake, Antarctica - Antarctic Ace Lake Metagenome 02UKJ (SPAdes) (version 2) | ecosystem: Environmental > Aquatic > Non-marine Saline and...
CCCAACGCTGTGAATTGCATGGCTAATTGCCGTGTGGTGTTTGGCTCATTGACTCGCTGCAGATATCCAAGAGTCTCCAGTTCAATGGCAGTGGCGGTTGCAGCTTGCCTACTCACGCCCAGGTTCCTGGCTATCTGCTGGATCACACCGCCAGTAGGACCGATCATCGCCAACACCTTTGCAAAAGACACTTTAAGCTCCCTGTGACCTTTCGCCTGGGTCAATGCAAACGTGCGTTGTACTGCGTAGTCCGACAAGCTTGGCAAGAAAAGTCCTATCGTGTTCTTATGGATAGGAATACCGCTCTCTTTTTCTATGCCAAGTGATAACTTTGCATGAATTGCTCGCAGTGATTTGTTGGCGTCTACTATCGGCGCATGACCGGCAAGCTCGACAAACTGATCGTCTAGATCCGCGAGTGCTTCCAGACCATCTTCACGGAGTTTCTTGCCTCGTGCAGTGAGCACCATGAGCTTGGCACGCGCGTCGTTTGGATCATCAATTCTTTTGATGTAACCAATGCCCACCATCAGGTTGACGGTTTTGTTGCAAGCTTGCCTCGATATACCCAGGATCTTGGCGAGTTCTGTGAGGCGCCTACCCCGTTGGCCTATCAATGCGATATAGGAACTAAAACCTAGCCGTAAATACTTATGACTCCCCTTGCGCGCAAACCGACTAATGACTTCACTTTCCATGTAATTTCTCACGCCCAGCAGATGTAACGCAAAATTGTCGCGGTATCGCTGAAGATTGTTCAGGGCACTGGAATCCTTTGATGAGTTTTTTGCTTGTATCATTATACGAAACCTTAGTTGCCGTAATTAACTATAGTTGACATATTGTAATATGCTACCTAAACTTCACAAAATTGCTTTTCTAAGTGTATCCAGGCATGCGTTCGGCATTGAGTCCATGCAAACAGTCCATCGCACAATTATAATTAAGGCGAGCAAAAATATTGTGAGCTGTTTTCGTCCTGCTAGATCCACGTTGCCTGCCGCGGTTTTGTCCTCATGGGTCCTGGTCCCGGCTTTAGCCTCGGCGCAGCAGCGCGCCTATTACTCCAGGAGAAGCAGTGGTGACCGCACAGAAGCGAGCCTAGTACTTAGGGTGCCAAGCTTTCGTATACATTTGACCAGGGCCTCATACAAATGAGAAAACAAACCAGAAGTGTGGACACTGCAGCTAACTTTGATCCTCGCAAAGTTGCCTTCGCGGTCGCCGCGATTTCGCTCTTAGCCATTCCATTCGCGTACGTCCAAGAAGAGCTAATGGGGGAGTTAAGCCAGACATGGGTATTGGTATTTTCCTTGGCGGTATTGCTCTCTGTTGGGGTTGCCGGTTACCTCCTGGTGTTTCGTCACCTGTCAGTGTCTGCAAGGAGAGACCCCTATCTATTTTTCTTCGTCATCTTCGCGTTCGCAGCGATTATAGACTTACTCATTTCTCTAACTTTGCTGGGACACTCAGATTTAATGCGAAGTTATGCCCAGGATAGTGAGCCATACTTGCAGTCCAGTCATGGCGCAGCAATACTTTTTTGGGACGGAATTGTGCATTTCGCTCTGTATGTCTGGCTGTGTTTTTGTATTGCCAGCTCGACTAAGCACTTTAAATCCGGGCTATTTTGGGCGGGCTCCATGATCGGATCGTCCTTTGTGTATATGATGGCGAATCTTATCGGAGAGTATGCTGAGCACATTGAGCCAGCCTACCTTCTCAATGTTCCCTTTATGCTAGTGCCCGCGTTTTACGCCTGGAGGATAAGCAAGGACAGTGGGTTTATTCCGGGCGCAGAACGTCCTCCAGCTAGCTTACAAACCCATTTGTTGGCATTCGCATTGCTGACAGTCGCTTTAATCTCTGCCTATCGGATGCTGGTGGCACTTGCTCCCCAGATATCGACCACCGTATTCTGGGGGGATCAGGTAGAGCCCTATCTGCTGAGCCCTTCTCGATATCCACAGATTCAAATGATCGCCTACGGAATGTACATAGCACCGTTTGCGATCTTGGCGATCATATCGCTCTGGCGGCCGCCCTCCGTGGGCGTTGCTATCTGGTCATGGATTATGGCTGGTGTTGTAGCGCAGGGACAATTCGCACACATCTTCGCCACCGGGATATCTGAGAGTGCTCTCACTAGTCAACACCCCCTCTTTTGGATAGCCAATCTTACCGTTCTTGCAGTGCCCCTGTGGTTTGCCCACTACTACAGTAGCCGTTTCTCTTCGCTCAGCCTACCTAACTGATGACGGGTAGCGGATAGGGCTCAGATTGGACCCTGTTGCCAGAATTATTATGCGATTGTAAATTGTACAGGCTACGTTCCTGTCGGATCTAATAGAACCGCGACCATCACGTTGCATAAAGTATCTGCAAATACTTTGCTGTTCTCTGTCGGGCGGATATCGTAAAAACTCGCCAAGCTGTTAAATAGCATGCATTGGGTAATAATCATCTTATAGTTGAGAACTTCCTGGGTATGCGGCTCCATTTTTTCCCGCATCAGATCGTATAAGCGTTTAGATTCGGTTGACCCCACTATCCCTTGCCAGCCATATTCCAAAGCCCGATTTGAGTTAAGCAACTGACGTATTAGTAAGAGATAGATAAGACCGTTAGGATGGTGTTCGATATGTTCGACGATCGGTGTGACGGACGCTTTGACAAGTTCAAGTAGAGTGGGAGCGGTTTGTTCTTCTATAGCTTCCAGCATCGCGCGCCGCTTATCGCTGATTAGTTCATTGTGCTTGTCCAGTACAGCTGTGATTAAACCGGTACGATCACCAAAGTGATATTGCGCGGCTGTGCGGTTTTTCTGCCCGGCCCCTTTACTAACATCGACCAGCGTGACGTTTTCGAATCCTTTTTCTAAAAACAGTTGTTCGGCTGCCTCTATCAATCGACGTTTTGTATTTAGACCGTCTTTGCGTTCTGCTTTCATGCAATACCTGTTTCTAACTCTGAATTCATTTTGGATATTGAGCTTCCCGCCCGTTTTGTCAGTGACCAATCCCGGATCGCATATCGCGGTTGCATTATGCTCGATACAGTTAAGTAAGGGTATTAACTGTTTGATCCTTCATGCTCCTGGCTGTATAGTTAATACCATGTATTAATAGTTGGAATATGCCTCGCCAAGTCTGGAAATGACAAGATTTTGTTTAATGGAGTGTCAGAACCGATAAAGGCAGTCGGAAAATGCACTCGAAAAACACTCGTCCGGAAGACTGTCACACACTTTAGGAAGAATATCATTATGTCTCAGTGCCCCTATGTAAATTTGTTGGATCCGGACCTGTATCACCAGGGCCACCACCAAAATAAGCTAATGGAGTTACGGAAAAGTGCTGATGCGCCGATTGTCAGAATTGATGACCCCATCGATGGCATACCTTACTGGGCTGTGATCGGGCGTGATGAAGTTGACTATATTTGCAAGCACCCTGAGCTATTTTCCAGTGAAGAAAAGACGGCAATTCCCAGAGAGTTTCCAGAAGATGTAATAGCACAGCAGCGACTGATGATGGTTAACATGGATCCGCCGCACCATGGGAAATTTCGCCGTATAGCACGTAAGGCATTTTCTCCTAAGGCCGTGGAGTCCTACCGCGATATCTTTACCCTCTATGCGAAAGAGATTGTTGATGCGGTTGCAAGCAAGGGGGAGTGCGAGTTTATTACAGAGGTTGCAGCAGAATTACCGCTAATGGCAATTCTGGATCTATGCGGAGTCCCCAAAGAGGATCGTAACAAGTTCTTCACCTGGACTAATGAAATGTTCTTTCAAGATGATGAAGACGTTGCTGGTAACGATGCCCACGAAAAGGCTCTTGAAGCTTCTCTCAATGTCTACATGTACGCTGCAGATCTTGCACTGCAACATGCTAGATCACCCTTGAACAATATTGTTGGCGCCTTGCTTGATGGTGAAGTTGAGGATGAGAAACTATCCGAGGCAGAGTTCCAGGCGTTTTTCATTATGCTGATTGCAGCGGGCAATGAAAGCACGCGCTCGGTGATTGCTCACGGAATGCGTCTGCTGATTGAAAATCCTGAGCAATTGCAAAAGTTAGTCGAGAATCCCGATTTAATTCCTGGCGCGTGCGAAGAAACGCTGCGATACAACCCAGCTTTTGTTGCTATGCAACGTGCTGTAATGGCGGATGTCGAGGTTGCCGGCGTAAAAATGAAAAAGGGTGACAAGATGATTCTGCATTGGCACGCGATCAACTTAAATGAAAATGTCTTTAAGGACCCTCTGAAATTTGATGTCAGTCGTGCACAATCCATGGATATTCATCGCGAGCACCGAGCTTTTGGAGTCGGTCAACATTTCTGCCTGGGAGCACACCTTGCTCGTCTTGAACTACATATCATGTTTCAGGAAATTATCCCTAGATTGCGTAATCCACAGTTTGCGAAGCCGGTAAAATATATGCGGGATCACTTTGTCAACGGTGTCAAAGAAATGCATATAACTTTTGATAGTTAGACCGACAGCTTATTCAATACTACGAGACGGTTAACTATGAGTTTGATCTACCGCCCACCATTTTTTGATAACACTTAAAGGTGACAATATGAGCGACTATTTTGACTGCATTCCCGTCGGCCTGGATTTTATAGAGCAAACGAAGAATGTCTATAAGTCCGAAGAGATCATTAGGGCGACGCCGGAACAAATTTTTGAGGTATTTGAGGATGCGGTTGCGTGGACAGTATGGGCATTACCAATACAAAGAGTTGAATGGACATCGCCAAAGCCTTTTGGTGTTGGAACCACGCGCACCGTGTATATGATGGGGGGGATGAATGGCTATGAAGAGTTTATTGCCTGGGAGCCGGGTAAGCGAATGGCATTTACTTTCCTGGGATGCAGTAAAAACAGTACGGAGAAGTTTCTGGAAGACTATCGTGTCACGGACTTGGGTGACGGCACTTGTCATGTTGTTTGGTATATGGCGATGGAAAACCGTGGCGGGCCGAAATGGACCGATGCACTAATGAGACCCGTTATGAGAATGGCAAACAGATGGATGTTCCGACGTTTTAAAAAATATGCAGAAAAGTATGCCCTAAACTGAATTCTCTGAAAATTTACGAGAAGTTCAATCGCCTGAGTCCGCCGGAGGGGCCCGGGACGACTGGAGTAACGTAAGCCTTTCGTTTGTGCTGGCGTGCGACATTGCAACGAGGATATTCAACGTAGTCTGGTTGATAATGATACCGACGCTGCTTGCCGACGGCGAGCCTCATACTTATGCTGTTAACACTTCGTATAAAATTGACCAGGTACGTGTACAAATGAAGAAAAAAAAGAGAACTACGGACGCTGCAGCAAACTTTGATCCTCGCAAAGTGGCCTTAGCGGTCGCCGCGATTTCGCTCTTAGCCATTCCATTTGCATTCGTCCAAGAAGAGTTAATGGGGCAGTTAAGCCAGACATGGGTATTGGTATTTTCCTTGGCGATATTGCTCTCTGTTGGGGTTGCCGGTTACCTCCTTGTTTTTCGCCACCTGTCTGCGTCTGTAAGGAGAGATCCCTATCTGTATTTCTTCTTGATCTTCGCGTTCGCAGCGATTGCAGACTTGCTGATTTCTCTAACTTTGCTGGGATACTCAGATTTAATGCGAAGTTATACTAAGGATAGTGAACCCTACTTGCAGTCCAGTTATGGCGCAGCGTCACTTCTTTGGGATGGAATTGTGCATTTCCTCCTCTATGTCTGGCTGTGTTTTTGTATTGCCAGCTCAACTAGGCACTTTAAATCGGGGCTATTTTGGGCGGGCTCCATGTTCGGAGCGTGCTTTGTGTATATGATGGCGAATCTTATCGGAGAGTATGCCGAGCACATTGAGCCAGCCTACCTTCTCAACGTTCCCTTTATGTTAGTGCCCGCGTTTTACGCGTGGAGGATAAGCAAGGACAGTGGATTTATCCAGGGCGTCGAAAGTCCTCCTGCTAGCTTACGAACCCATGCATTGGCATTCGCATTGCTGACAGCCGCTGTAATCTCTGCCTATCGGATGCTGGTGGTACTTGCTCCCCAGATATCGACCACCGTATTCTGGGGGGAGCAGATAGAGCCCTATCTGCTGAGCCCTTCTCGATATCCACAGATTCAAATGATCGCCTACGGGATGTACGTGGCACCGTTCGCGATCTTGGCGATCATTTCGCTCTGGCGGCCGCCCTCGGCGGGCATTGCTATCTGGTCATGGATTATGGCGGGCTTTGTAGCGCAGGGACAGTTCGCACACATGTTCGCTACCGTAATATCTGAGAGTACTGTCACTAGTCAGCACCCCTTCTTCTGGATAGCCAATCTTATCGTTCTTGTGGTGCCCCTGTGGTTTGCCTATCACTACAGTGGCCGTTTGTCTGCGGTAGGTGCTGGCGCAGAACTTGAGAGAAGGTCCGCAACATAGCTCGCAAAATCGATTACTGGCTACCAGAAAATAAGCTCACGAGGTCTATTTGCGAGAGTGACAGTGGCCGTAACATAGTTACGACATACCTAAACCTGAAAACACATTGCCTAGCTCATGTGTACCTCTTAAGCCTGCTTCAGCCTTGCATAACGCGGGTATAGTATTCACCGCTTGCATCGCAGTAGCGATTTCAGTGGCATGCACATGATCCGCCAAACTGCATTGTTCAACATTCTCAAAACTGGCCAGCGCAAAAAAATGCGTTCGAAGTGAGGGGTCACCTTCCAACGTTACGGTCCACCCATCGAGTGGCTTCGGCCAGTGCTCGGGGTAGCTACCACCAACAGTCCAAAGCGCATCAATTTCAATGCGGCTTTCTCCGTTTACCATTCCCTGCCAGATGTAGCGTTGTGCATAAACTGTATCTTTCTCGATGCGGCCGCAGATAATATCGTAACCTTCATTGGCGGTGAGCACTTCGTGTTTTACGGTAATCTCGTCTAACTCAAGTTTCATCGCATTGGCTAACATCGCGATTTGATCGGTAAAAATTCGACTGTTAAATGCCAAAAAGGGGTGAGCCTCTAGCGTGACCTCGGCAGGAGGGTAGCCAAAGTGCATGTTGTCGAAGGTTACCATCGGGCGATCATAGAAGGCCCAGTCTGCCCGTTCTTGTATTGTAATTTTGTCGATACGGCGTGACATACCCGATAGCGCCAGGGGTAAAACCATACCGACAAAGCCCGGGTGAATGCCGGTGCCATGCACACTGGCATTACCGGCTTCACAGGCAGCGCGAAGTTTCGAACGCTCAGGTTCCTGGAGGTTTTCTGCATAAAAAAGGAACGGCGTACAGATAACATTCTTGCCTGATTCAAGCAATCGGCAAATGTCATCTACATCCGATACGTTAGGCATATAACTTACACAGTCTGCCTCCAGCGCGACCAATTCATCGATCGATTGCGTTGCGACAACGCCAGTGTCTGGCATGCCGCAAAGTGTGCCAGCGTCTTGCCCAGCCTTCTTATCGCTGTAAACTTTTACCCCCACCAATTCAAGTTGCGGGTGCATTACGATTGCACGAAGTGCTTCTTCGCCCACGCCGCCGGTGGCCCATTGAATGACTTTATAGCTTCTGTCCACTGCGCATTTCTCCATCCACGATTGGCACACTTTTCAAATTGAAATCAACCGAGGTATTACTGTCCGCCCTACCAATCACCCAATTGCTGTCTGTTTATACTATCGATAGGTATACATAAAGTGCAAACCAAACGTTCGCGGCTCTGCGTATTGAACCAAGGTGCTGTCCGTTGTGGGTAATTTGAAGCCATCCATCTGAATTTCTTCATCGGTAAAGTTTTGTACCCATAATGCAACACCCAATTGTCCGCTGTCTGACACTTGAATGCCGCCCAGACTCAAGCGGGCGTTCCAGACGCCATAGCTATCGAGAGGCGGGCCCGCATCGCTTGCGGTAGTACCGATCTCACGCTTGTCGCGCCAGGCATAGTTCAGGTCTGCACTGAGGTCGCCCCAACTCATGGGTTCAAAATTGTATTGTAGATCGGCGTTGAAGCTATTCTTCGGTGCACCGACCGGGAGAAAATCATCCGTAATATCCTCCCCGGTGTCCGGATCAATAACGTCATTAAACTCGTAGTCCAGATAGGCGTAGCCGACTCGCAACTGCAGGCCTTCAGTCAAAGCAGCAGTGACATCTATCTCAAGGCCGCTAATTTTTGCCTTGCCTGCATTTATCCGCAGGATTGATCCGGGAGGCCCGTCCACATCTATCAGGGATAGCTGAATATCATTGTAGTCACTCTGGAATACTGCGGTGTTAACTCGTAGGCGCTGATCAAGCCATTCAGACTTCAAACCCAACTCGTATGATGACAGTGTCTCTTCATCAACAGGTGTAGCGGCAGTTTCAGTTCTGAGAGCACGGCCATTGAAACCGCCGGTGCGGTAGCCTTCAACGTACTTGAAATAGACGTTACTGGCTTCGGCGATATCGTAGGCGACGACCACCGTTGGGCTCACGTTGTCCCAGTTTTCCTTGGCCTGGGCGGAGAGAATCGTTTGCCTAAGATCAATTTCACGCTCATCGGCAGAATAACGGAGACCGGCGGTGAGATGGAGTTTTCGGTCAAGTACCTCGGGCGTCCATGTGGCCTCACCGAATGCCGCTGCGGCAGAGTTTTGCGCTTCCAATTCACGGTCCGAGACCTGAACTTCCAGAAAGGTGCCTCCACCCACGCCAAGTGCAATAAAGTCGGCGTTATACTCGGAAGCTTTTTCCGTAAAGTAGTACAAGCCCAGGGTATACTGCAAAGTGTCGTCTAATGCCGAGCCCAGAAACTGGATTTCCTGCGAGTACTGATCCTGGTCAACATCGAATGGGTCATTGGAAAATATCCGCGGAGACACCGGGTTAGCACCGTTATCGGTATAGTTATTTTGCGTCATGTTGCGATAAGCAGAAATGGATTTCAGCGTGACCTGATCGTTGACATCCCATTCCGCAGTGAGGCTGTGGCCGTATATGCGAAAGTCGCTCGATTCATAACGTGCGGTAGAGGTCGTTTTATCCTGACGCGATTCGTAAAACGGCACTGACGAGAACACTGCATTAAAGGGTGTCGAGTTTTGGTAATACGCAGAGGTGAAATCGGACTCGGCATAATCGTAGGCATAGTCTACCGTGATGTCGCTGCGGGGAATCCAGCGCAATGCGGCGCGCAGACCCTTGTCCTCACCGTCTCCAAAATCGTGTCCAGGCCCATTTTCATTTTCGACCCAGCCCGACTTGTTTTTGTATAACAAGCTGAGTTTGCCACTGAGACTCTCTGTTAGCGGAAGATCCACCTGGGTGTTAGAGCGCACATAGTCGTAGTTACCCACATCGACGCTTTGTTTGACCTCAAACTCTCCCGACGGCTTTTTGCTGATCAAGCTAATGGCTCCACCCGTCGTATTGCGGCCCCACAAGGTGCCTTGCGGGCCTCGCAACACCTCGATGCGCTCCAGATCAGTCATTTCGAGCGCTAGCCCGGTATTGCGAGCAATATAAACACCATCCATATACATACCGACGGCCCCGTCCAGGGTCACAACGTGGTCGTTGGAACCGATGCCTCGAATAGTCACGCGAGCGCCTGCGGAGCTATTAGTGGTTTGACGAATGTCGAGGTTAGGGACTTCATTAGCAATGTCGTGCAGATTGGTAATCCGCAGTCTCACAAGATCATTTTCGGAAAATGCTGCAATCGAAATTGGGGTGTCCTGCAGTGACGTCTCGCGTTTTTCCGCGGTGACAATAACTTCTTCCAGCGCGAAACCTGGCGGGCTTTGTGCGTATGCCGCGTGAGGCAGTACGGTAAGCGAAAGCAATATTGACGTCCCGATTCCGGGTCGATAGAAAGGTGTCGTCTGCATATTTTTATAATCCTTAAGGTTTTTCGACGCGCACTCTATTCTGCGGTGTCGATGGTTGGCATCAGCGAAAAGTAATACCCTCCGGAAAGCCAGCGTTAGCCGCGTTTTTTGCATTTTCCCGTTGTGGGCAGAAAAGCCCTGGTGCACCAAAGTGGCTGTTTTTATGGGTTATCAAACACTACTCACTTGCTATTTGCGCATATATGTTTATTGTGCAAATACTTTTACATATATTCCATGCATATGCAAGGTCTAATTTATACATTTTGATGCAGTGACGATTCTATCGATAAAGGTCGGTACGCTTTCAGTCTTGGGGACTGGAGCCTGATGCTATTTTCTAGCGAACTGGCGCGCACTGACGTTATAGAGTCGAATCCGGATCAACGTCGAGAATCGACAAGGCCGCTTTGAAACGCGTTTATGGCATTGTAATATGCGGGCTTACAGTGATTGCTGAGATACTATAGATGGTGGTAAATAGACAGTGGTGAATGAATCTATTGACGAGGCACCCGATGCAGGTGAGCTAGCTACACGCGCTCGCCTCCTCCGGATAGCCCGGGACTGCGTGACTGAGACAGGGATAGAAAAATTCCGGATGTCCAGTTTATACAGTGCCGCAAATGTCTCTCGGCGGACACTCTATAATTACTTTTCCAGTAAGGAAGAGATCTTGATTGGTGTGGTTGAACTGGAGTCTGATGAATTCTTGTATCAGCTGCGGTCGGAAATGCCCTCGCACGCATCGTTTAGCGAATATCTCGTTGAAAGCCTGGTGTATATCGTTTGCAATCAACACAAACAACCCTGCTCATCTGGCTTGTTTGCTAGCCGCTCCAGGCTTATCGGAGACCTGTATCGGTCTAGCATGCGAATCCATAAGAACTGGTATGCGCTGCTAGAGCCATCCTACACAAAAGCTTTTGCGGCAAATGAGATAAACACCAAACTGCCCCTGGAGAAGATTGTCCAATGGTATGGTCGGCTAGTGTTGTCTTATGCCCAGTTTCCTCAGCAGATTACTGATGTCGAGAAGCTTCGAGAGGAATTTCAGCAACTCATTGTGCTGGGTGTTAAGGCGCGGAAGTAGAATTCAAGCAACACGAATTTTTCCCAGCCTGGGTTCATGTTCCTGCCTTGGCCACTTGGGGGCTATCTAAGTGTAAGTAATGGGCAAGCATTAACAAACAGAGAGAATCATAGAGGTCATCTCTGCACCTCGGTCACCATGGCAGAATCCTTATGTTGAACGCGTTATTGGATCTATATGCCGTGACTGTCTGGATCATGTGATTGTCTTCAACGAACGGCATCTGAGGCTGATCCTGTCCACCAACAGTGGACACTCCGCTAAGGGACTTTCAGTGCCTCAAACGCCAGCTTCATTTCGAGACCGATTTAGGGAATTGGGGAATTGGGGAATTGACCCCACGAGCCACAAGAGCCAGATCCCAAGAGCCATTGACGTTTTTAGGTACTCATACCCGGTAAAGCGGAACAGGCTCCGGGCCAATTCTAAAGATTTGTGCCCGTTAGGTTGTCAGTAACGTGCAGAGAATTAAAAGGGGACTGAATGATCAATTTCGAGTATGGTCAGGAAAATTTCAGGGCACTTTATGAAGATACTTCCTCTTATTATTTTATCCGCATCGCTGTTTATGCAGGCCTGTAGTCAACCGGCCGATGAACCTGACATAAAAGGCAACACAAGCCCTGATGTTTCACAGGCATCCGCTACAGTACCAACACAAAACGCCCAGCCCTCCTCCTATCCCAAAAAAGCTTTCTTTGGTGACACCCACTTGCATACAAACCTTTCTGCAGATTCCGCCGCGTATGGAAACCGCTTAGGGTTGGATGCCGCCTATCGATTTGCCAAGGGTGAAGAGGTCATTTCATCGACAGGTTTGAAAGCCCGTCTCTCCCGCCCACTCGATTTTGTTGTGCTCGCCGACCATTCCGATGCCATGGGAATTTTTCCTGACTTGATTTCCGGGCGTGGCGCGATTATGGAAACGCCAGAAGGCAGGAAATGGAGCAAGATGTTACAGGAAGGTAAAGCCACTGAAGTTGCGATTGATATCATCAGCAATTTTAGCCAGGGAACACTTTCATTTAAAACCAATGATCCCGGGATGATGAAGCCAGTATGGGAATCAGTGGTTGAAGCCGCTGAAGAAAACAATGATCCGGGAAACTTTACTGCACTCATAGGATATGAGTGGACCTCATTGATTCAGGGTAACAATCTTCACCGCATTGTCATCTATCGAGATAACGGCGATAAAGTCCTGCAGCAATTACCTTTTACCAATGAAGACAGCTCTGACCCGGAGCAGTTATGGAAAAGCTTATCCAGCTATGAGTCCACAACAGGGGGTAAGGTACTAGCCATTCCTCATAACGGTAACTTAAGTAACGGCATGATGTTTATGACGGCGACCATTGCCGGCGAGGCGTTTGATAAGGACTATGTCGCGCGTCGAGCCAAATGGGAACCCCTGTACGAAGTCACCCAAATCAAGGGAGACGCAGAGGCACACCCTTTTTTATCACCGGACGATGAGTTTGCCAATTTCGGTACCTGGGACAAAGCCAACCTCGATTACAGTCAACTGAAAACCCATGAAATGCTGCGGTATGAATACGCTCGTTCAGCCTTGAAGCAGGGTTTGAACATCAAGAAGGCGCTGGGAGCCAACCCCTTTAAATTCGGCTTGATCGGCAGTACAGACTCCCATACTTCATTGTCTACTGCCGACGATAATAATTATTTTGGCGAGCTCACGATTACCGAACCTTCTGCTGCCAGGGCTAATCGTACCTTTATGAAGTCCGATTTAGGTGAAATCAAAACATGGGAAGCGCCAGCATCCGGGTACGCCGCGGTATGGGCACAGGAAAATACCCGGGCATCACTGTGGGATGCACTGAAGCGCAAGGAAACCTATGCGACGACCGGCCCTAGAATGGTCGTTCGGTTTTTTGGTGGATGGGATTTTACTGCTGCCGATTTGAAGGGCGACCTGGTACAGGCCGGCTATCGAAGAGGTGTACCTATGGGCGGTGATCTGCCCTCCTCTCCGCTGGAGTCACCCAGCTTTATCGTAGCTGCCATGCAGGACCCAGAAGGAGGCAGCCTCGATCGAATTCAAATTATCAAGGGCTGGATAAATAAGGATGGTAGTCTGGCAGAACAAGTGTACGACCTGGCCTGGAGCGGTGATCGCAAAATGGGAGCGGACGGAAAAGTACCGCTAGTCGGCAATACCGTCAACCTCGAGAGAGCCACATGGGATAATGCCATCGGTGCAGCCGAGCTAAAAGCAGTATGGGCTGATCCTGACTTTGACCCGCAGCAGGAAGCGTTTTATTACGCCAGGGTTATTGAAATTCCAACGCCGCGCTGGACATTGTATGACAAGGTTCGCTATGGCGCAGAATTGGCAGTTAATATTCCGCTAACGACTACTGAGCGAGCGTATACCTCACCGATCTGGTATTCGCCGTAAAACCTCGGGGGCAGGCACTCTAATATTTTCTTTCCAACACACGTTGATTTTGCTAGTTTTCATGACAGCCTTCTTTTATCAAGACATCTTAAGCAGCAATAGCTTTGAATAATTGCAGGAAAGGTAAGTAACATGATGACACGGCCAAGACTCGCGGCGATTGCAGTGCTCTGTCTGTCATTGGCCGCCTGCAAGATCGAAATCGATGTACCGACAAGCGGTAACGTCACCACGAGTTCTGATACCATCAACTGTGCAGCGGGTGCCACTTGTACCGTCGATGTCAGCGATATTTATTTTGACGAAACCTTTGTCGCTGAGCCAGCACAAGGTTTTGTTTTCGAGGGCTGGAAGAAGAAGAGCCGAGGTCTCTGCGGGGGCGATGAAAACTCTTGTCATCTTTACACCTCTAGCTTCGAAGGCAATGACTACCTTTCGGCTTTTTTGGAAAATCCAGATGAGGTGTTCTATCTGGAACCGGTATTCAGGAGCACCGGCTTCAACTTACTGGGCATCGGGCACAGCTTTTTCAGGCCCTTTATGGATGCTATGCCCAACATGGCCGCGCAAGTAGGTATACCCAATCATACCCAGTCGAAGTTCACCGCCGGCGGTGCCAATGGCGCACCCCAGGCATGGTGGCAAAATGCCAGCAGACGGTCGGCCATTCAGGCGGTACTCGACACCGGTAACGTAGAACTGTTTGGCATGACCTACGAGCCTACTTATCCTACAACACAAGGCTATGAAAACTGGATAGACTACGCCCTGTCGAAGAACCCGGATACGCGCTTTTTCGTTGCCTTGCCGTGGCTTGACCGTCCCGAAAACTACGATACACAAACGTATGCCAACGCCTGGCTAGGGTATCACTCCACAGCTTGGCACGCGTTCATCGACACACTTCGGGCCCTATATCCGGGTGTGGACATTTACTGCATTCCTTACGGCCAGAGTGCGCTGGAACTGCGTAACCTGTTCGCGGCGGGCAGTTTGCCTGATGTCAGCGTTCTTACCGGCGCCACGTCTCAAGCTATCTTCATTGATAGTAAGGGCCACGCGGGTGACACTCTCAAAGACCTGGGCCGGCTAGTGTGGATGAATGCTATTTATGGAGTGGATCTGGAAAACGATAGCCTGGACCCGGGTTACAGCGTGGACTTGCAGGCGATCGCCAAGCAGATCATGGATGCTCATGACCCCGCCTACAATGCGCCCTATCATTAGTGCCCTGGTATCTGCCCCCTAAAGGCCGCAAATCGCAAAAGCAGTGTGTTTGTTAGCATCATGGTTGTGTCCTTAAGGCAATCCACAAGGCATAGGACATATTAACGGCCTATCGAGAGTAGACATCGTCGCTGATTGTGCTGCCCGGACCTGCAGACCTGTGGAAGTTTCCATCTATTGACCCGAAAATCCT
>Ga0208903_1001282_pt1 | contig 14809 bp, 22 predicted proteins | sample AntAceMetag02UKJ_FD_184769 | JGI IMG/M metagenome (GOLD analysis project Ga0208903, IMG submission 184769) | Saline lake microbial communities from Ace Lake, Antarctica - Antarctic Ace Lake Metagenome 02UKJ (SPAdes) (version 2) | ecosystem: Environmental > Aquatic > Non-marine Saline and...
ACATTGTTAACTTTGTCATCTGACATACCCGCAACAAGCGATAGACTTCCCATATCAAATGATACAGTTGATTCTAAAACGTCTGCTCCTGATTTGCCTGTTGAACCATCCACTTTAGCCAGTGAGTCAAAAGTAAGACCACCGATCTCAGTAGAGTAAACCACAGTGTGGCTGTCTCTAGAGAAAAGTTTCTGCACAGCTTTGTTTCCGTATTCTGGGAACACGTCTGTTGTTGCAGTTACTTTCTTGAAGACAGAGTCTGTCTTCCAGCTGACACTTTACCTAAAGTTCCCATGTCAAGACCTGCGTATGCAAGTTTTGAATCTAAAGGATTAGATCCTGTGTCGTCTGTGTCCACACCAAGTTCTATCTTAGCGAAACCTGATATCCCGTCAACTAGTTCTTCACTGATGTCAACACCAATGCTAGAACCGTTGTCCTCGGCCTTCAGCACTGATTTTCCATTAACGTCCTCGTCATTCCCCATTCTGTAGTTCAGGGAACCGTAAGCGTTAATCTCAGCCGCTTCGGCTGGTGCTGGTTTAAACAGTGACCATGCTACGATCGCCACCACTATCGCTACACCTACTGCGATTTTCTTTTTGTTTTTCTTAATCATATCTTTGTTTTTTCCTTTTGGTTATGATTTAGATTGATAATGCGGACGCTGGCCTTGTGTCCGCTCTGGATTGTAAGACATATTTATGACAAATGCAACCTTAACATGTAGATAAATTACCAGACCATTGACACGCACGCCATGGTAGTGTATAATTATTCACAGCAACAGGAGGTACAATCATGGGCATACACTATGACTACAAGAACACCAGGGGTGCAAAGAAATTACAGAAACAACACGAACGGGAACAGCGTAGATTGAACAAGAAGCCAACACAGACCGCAGATGTACAGGAGGAAACGGTTCAGGAAAACAAACCGCTAACACTTGACATGATCACCGATCCCAACAAATGATAAACCTGAGGCTGTTCGATCACTACGGCATAGATACCAAAAAGGACCTCAAGGTACAGACAAGATGTGCGAGGCCTTTCGACACCGTGCTGATTGACAAACAGGGATCGTGTTATGCCTGCGAGTGCCAGTCGTGGTTGCCACAGAGCATAGGCAATCTACAGGTCATGAGCCTGTCTGAAATAGTGGGTTCCAAAATGCATAAACATCTTCAGGACTCCGTTGCTGACGGCACATATAGATACTGCAACAACAACCAGTGCACCTACATTAAGAAGAATATGTTCGAGCAGGCCGGGGATGGCATCAGACATCTGAGGTTGGCTATAGACGACAGTTGCAACCTGAGGTGTCCCAGTTGCAGGAAGGACCTAATATTTCACAAGGAGGGTTCAGCATATAACTTGGGCGTACGACTCGCGGACAAAATAAACGAATGGTTGCACGACTACAAACACCCCATACAGGTACACATAGGATCCGACGGTGATCCCTTCGCTTCACACGTGTACAGACACTTCATGGAGCAGACACCCGAAAGAGACAACATCAAGTACAGCATACTGACCAATGGACTGATGTTCAAGGAGTTCCATGCCAGGGTTCCTTACGTAATGAAGAATCTCAACGAGTTGGGTGTCAGCATAGACGGCGCCAGCAAAGGCACATACGAGAAACTGAGACTGGGTGGTCGTTGGGACAAGGTGCACGAAAACTTGCAAAGCATCGCAGATGCTAAACAGAAACACGGATTCAAATTCATGTTGTATTTTGTTGTGCAGAAGGCAAATCATCACGAGATGGACGACATGTTGTCCTTGGGAGAACGCTACGGTGCTGACAGAGTGAACTTCTCACTCATAGAGGATTGGGGAGTGTTTCCGGACTTCAAATCCAAACTACCTCCACTAGATGATCTTACATTCAAGGAGATGTTGGACAGGTGCACCAAGTCATCCATCGGTAACACTTGGGTTAGATCTTAAAGTAAATTAAATGTTGTAAGACTTCATCACTTTGGCAAGTCCTGCTGACGTGCTCGACTTTGGTGCACAGGTTCCACACATACATGTTTTCTGCACACAGGTTAAAAAGTACTCTGGAGAAATCTTTAATTTTGCTTTGGTTTCCTCTATGAACTTATCCATTGTTTCGATCGTAGCAAGAGCTCCTCGTGTGCCATCGGGTCTTACCCAGCAATCCTTGGTTGTGTGAAACTTACGTGACACGCAATCCATAAACAAGAAGAATTGGTTTGCACTGCACTTCCACCCTTGCCAACTGTCCCTGGGGATCACTTTTTTTGGATCCTTAAAGTTCCTATTAACACATAACGAGCGTCCCCCACAGCAGGCCCGCATCTTCTCTATGACTGGTTTTTCTTCTATCATATCTAGTAGGCCGTGATCCTTCTCTTTCATTGCGTCAAAACACTGTTGTAATTGCTCCTTAGTGTAGGTGCCTTGATTGCCATCGAGTATCCTCGGTCTTACGTTGTATCCTTTTTTCTGCATGTACTCAAGAGCATAAATTGATCTGCTCCACTGTTTTGGATACATTAACACTATAGCACTATAGGGTTTCTTATTCGCGTGATGATATTCAATGTTACGGAAGAAGTTGTCCTGCAGTTTTGGTGGACCTTCGGTGTGATAACTAAATTGAACATATTCCACATGATCTGTGACATTCTTCCATTTATTTAGATCACTAGAGGCATTGGTAGTAAGCATTCTTTGGAGACTCCATCTGTCTTTGTACTTTGCATACAGTTCCGAACTCTTGTCCATGAGGTATTCTATGTCTTTCCTGTACAGAGCTTCTCCTCCGTATATGTTGAGATTCAAGGCACGCATGTTAGGCCGTTTCTTTTCCATGTAAGCATCAACGTATTCAAATCCTTGTGCGAGCATCTTTTCGCACACATCTGTCTCGGGGTGTGGTATGCTGTTGTCATGCCCTGCTTGATATCCGTTAATCGCTGGGCCACAGTATCCACAGTCGTAGTTGCATTTGAGTGTTACTAACCAGTCCATGAGAAAAGCCATCTTATTTTTTGGGCTCGGGTGTGGCTCTAATGTTTCAAAATTGGGCATATTGCAATAGTTATCCTCAGAGACTGCCACGTAATTACTTTAACTTGTTGCCAAATTTTTGCAAGAACAGTTTGGCGAAACGTTCGTGGTGCTCGATACCGTAATGTATGCCATCCCGAGCTAGGCTGGGCGTGTGATATCTGTCCCTAGCTTCAAACTTGTCCCAGTGTGGCCAACAGTTACGCAGTGTGTAGTCCTCCATCAATGCCGGTGAGTTACCAGGAGTGCGAAAGTCGGTGTATAGGTCGCTGAAGCAGTGGAAAGTCTTGCAGTTGTTCTTCTCCGCGAACTTCTCCAACATGAATACGTTCTTCAAGAAGTTGTTCATGTCGGTCTTGGCATTCTCGTACCTCAAGGTCTCGTGTGTGCCCAATAAATTTTTTGTGTATGTTTCCAGTCGTTCCCTACGTGCCAAGCCCGGCCACATCACTATAATGATGTTGGGGTGTAGCACCTTCTCACAGGAGTACAGTATACGTACCACCGAGTCCGCACCCGCACCGGGCTGTCCCAGGTTCCAGTATCTTATCCTGTTGGTGTTGTGTTGACTGACGTGGTGTGCCCACGTCTCGTGTGGTTCTAGTCCCACCCCCCAAGTGTGTGAACAACCCAGGATGACCGCGTTCTTCTTGCCCGAGGGCATTGGATCCCAGGGGGGACACCTAAACGGGTACTGCTCGAATGTGGTCAGCTCGTTGTCTGAATAGAAACCGTATTTCATCGCACAAGTAATTATTGTGTTTTTGGTGGACCTGACAGGATTCGAACCTGTGGCCTTGGATTCCGCAAACCCACGCTCTAATCCAACTGAGCTACAGGTCCATCTGGTGTGCCCGGCATGATTCGAACATGCGACCTTCGGTTTAGGAAACCAACATTCTATCCAACTGAACTACGGGCACTCGTTAGTGGCGGCCCCCACTGTGTATTTGGTGGAGGATACAGGGATCGAACCTGCTACCTCCTGAATGCAAATCAGGCGCTCTCCCAGATGAGCTAATCCCCCAAATATACCAAACTTACCAAAACAACCATTATTACCAAAAAAATCAGCATAGCGTTTGTCTTGACGGTTGTGTTAGTGGTGCCCCTTGTCCGAGTCGAACAGACCACCTACTGATTACAAATCAGTTGCTCTACCAGATGAGCTAAAGGGGCCTCAGTAACAATATAATATTACACTACAAACTCCTGTATGTCTACCTGTTAAACGCACACACAAGCACACACACGCATGGTAAAGCACACGACGGATCCGTTGTACAGCTAGCATAATATACACACTTAACGGTGTTTAAATGCTCCTATGTTCAGTACGCATATCTGCCCTGTTGACAACGCATAAATATCGTATACAATATTACTATGAGAGATTCAAAAGCAATAACAGAAGCAATAGCCAAACAGCAGAGGGCATCCAGAGAGAAACTACTGCAAAGGCATCTTCGTACAGAAGTGAACACCGGTGCGAGTGGTACACAGAAGTATGTGATCAAGTCAGGCCCCAATGCCGGCAAAGTAGCCGAAGGCTTCCAAAAAACATCATCATAAACACACCCTAGATACATACAACGATCGGTAGTAAATACTGTCGTGAGCAAGGACATGGAAAAGAAAATTATTATATTACTGACATTGGTTTTGGTCATGATCGGTGTGACCAGTTGTGTCAGCCCTTCAGGCAACACCCCTGGTGCAATGGACGAGACGAGAGTAACACCAAAAGAGAAACCGGTTGCCGGTACAGTCACCGAAGAGAACAGTGAGCAAGACGTAACGAGTGGCGTACAGAACATACCAAACATCGTGGAGGCGCTGTCTTGCATGTTTGATCCCGCGGGATGTCAAAGAAAGAGAGAGCTGGGAGAGACCGAGGAGAACAAACAATGATCGAATTCATATGCGAGCTGTGTGGTTGTGAACAGCACTGCCGGAGATCGTGCGGTGAATGCCGGGACTGCCCCGACTGTGGATGTCGCGAGTGCAGTGATGAAGAATAGCATCAACATACACAAGCACCTAATAATCAGGGCTGAGGTCAACGACCCACCAACAGACACTAAAATATTGGAACAATGGCTGAGGGACTTCATAGGGTTCATCGACATGAAGATCATGATGGGACCGTACGTGGCCTACTGTGAGAATGAGGGCAACAGGGGAATCACCGGCATCGCCGTGATAGAGACCAGCCACATAGCCATGCACGTGTGGGACGAGCCAGTGCCGGCCATGATGCAGTTGGACGTGTACAGTTGTGCCGAGTTCGACCCCTACAGGATCGCAGACAAGCTCAAGCAGGACTTCGACCTGGTCAAGATAGACTACAAGTTCCTGAACAGGGAGACCGGGCTCAAGCCTATCCGTCTCAAGAAGACCCCCGTCTAACAAGCGAAAACAAAATAAATACAGTCACAACAATAAGGAGACACTATGTTTTTAACATTAGGATTCGTGGTTGGTTTCATCGCAGGTTGGTGGATCAATGAGAAAGTAGAAGACCTTGGTGAGAAGATCAATCCAATCAAGTGGTTCAAGAAGTAATCGTATGAAGGAGGGTGCCTCGTGTACAAGTGGATCAAACATATCGTCAAGTCTTACGAAAAGATGTTCACAGTCGAAGTGCCCCAACGACCCGTCGTATACAAGATAGGCGACAAGAGGTACGTCCGTGCCAAGAGGATCCGAACTCCACAATCAAAAAAGTAAATCTCGAGAAATAATGTTAGTTGGCGAACCAGTGTTGGTAGGCCAGGTAAGGTACCAGGATGGGCCACACTGTGTGTTCTATGATCTCATAGATAACGAACACAGTCAGTAGCACCGCCCACATCTTGGACGTCTTGGCCTTGTGCGATACAAACGCGAAGAACCTTGCGTGGTAACTGCCTATCTTTCTTATTAATGCTGTCATGTTTTTATTGTAATGCTAATAGTAACTATTCGCAACTACTTATAGGAGTGTTTGGTAATCTAATTAGAAAGTGGTCGCCTGTCTTTGGGTGAGGTCTTCTTGGCTGTCTTCATCCCGTGCTTGTAGCCAAACAGGTATGCTGTCGCTATGAATAGTGATACTAGGAGTGTGTGCCAGATGTAGAACATGCTAGTCTTTATTGTCGTCATCCCTGCTGGTGATTATCTTGTCCACCAATCCGTATGCGACGGCCTCTTCTGCGTTCATGAACTTGTCTCGTTCCATGTCGTCCTTCAGCTTCTGTAGGGGTTGTCCTGTGTTCTTCTCGTAGATCTCTGTGAGCTCTCTCTTCCATCTCAGTAATTCGTTTGCCCTTATCTCAACGTCTGTGGCCTGGCCACTCGCTCCGCCCAGTGGTTGGTGTATCATGTGCCTTGCGTGGGGTAGCATGAGTCGTTTGCCTTTGGCACCCGCACTTGCTAGGAGTGAGCCCATAGAACAAGCCTGGCCCACTACTATTGTTTGTATGTCTGATCTGACATACTGCATGGTATCATAGATAGCCATACCTGCCGTTACCAGTCCGCCCGGCGAATTGATATACAAAACGATATCCTTCGTGGCATCTTGTGATTCCAAGAATAACAGTTGAGCACATAGCACTGAAGCTGTGTGTTCCTCTATCGGTCCTTCCAACATGATGATTCTGTCCTTGAGTAATCTACTGAAAATGTCGTAGCTTCTCTCGCCTTTGGATGTCTGTTCTATCACTATTGGTGTAAGTGGCATATACTGTAATTGTACACTAGAAAGCCGTATAGGTCAACCTACAGATTCTCCATCGAATCGTGGTTCTTGGATCTACTGACTTTTTCCAACTTTGACGGATCCAACTTCTCTATCAGCAGTCTGTTGATGTGGGCGTCACATGCCTGCGACACCAATTGCTCTCGACTGCTCTGTGTTATCAGCGACAGTATCCGTGAGTCCTTGAATGGTGTGAAGTGCAGTGTTTGTTCAATGTGCCAGTGCTGATGATCATTGCTGTTGCGTTCCATTACTGCGTCTCTGACTTTGCCTATGTCAGGATCTATCGTGCCAACGTCCAGGCCCTTCTCCAGGTATCCTTGGCAGTGTTTGTAATGGTAATCCCCCGGCTGTAGAACATCCGCCAGACCGGTGCCGTGTGCTTGTAGCATCATCTCCATGGCGTACGGACCACGCATGAAATTCTCGTCCCCCATGGCACCACTGACCAACACGCAATCCTCTGACCATAGGTGCGTCTGCTTATACCCCCAGAACCGTTTCAGTTTGGATAAGTTGCGTTTCCAGAAGGGTGTGAATTTCAAGTACTCGTAGTCCACCATCTCGTAGTCCTTGGTGAAGTGGTCCAGGTAGGCCCATACCATGGTGGTGTCCATGCCGCCCGTGACAAACATCTTCAGTGGTAGTCTGTTGTGTGACAGGAACGAGTCAAACGTCTCCAAGAGGATCTCATGCACGCCGTCCACGATCGCCGCGTCAGACATGCTGGCCGATCTATCCCAGGGCCTGTGCCATTGCCGCGATACACGGAATTCGTTGTCCACCGTGAGCACACAGTCCGACCATACCTGTTCACCCATGGGTTCCAGGTTGGTTATGGTGTCCGTGCCCGCCCACAAGGGGAAGGACCTGTCGGTGTCGTGTGTGATCGTCACGCTGTCACCACGTGTCACCATGGCACAGAAGTTGCCACGCAACCGTGGGCCGCCTGTGTGTGTGGCGCAGTGTCGTGCGGCCTCCGTGATCGTGCGATCGTTGGCATAGCCCTTGATCATGACCTTGACCCTTTCATCCAGTTCCACCATGTGCCAGCCGTTGTCATGACTCAGGCACAGCACGGGCGTGAGCCACGTCTGCACGGGGAAGTCTGTTGCTGGTCGTGTGGACAGTTCAAAAAACATCTGTAATGTATTTTATAGCACTATAACCATGGCCGTGTCAATAGTGGATTTGTGCTGTTATAACGACCCGGTGCTGTGTGTTCCTCTATCGGTCCTTCCAACATGATGATTCTGTCCTTGAGTAATCTACTGAAAATGTCGTAGCTTCTCTCGCCTTTGGATGTCTGTTCTATCACTATTGGTGTAAGTGGCATATACTATAATTGTATACTACAACACGGTGCGTGTCAACCGGTTATTTCTCATTCTTCAGTAGGTACCATTGGTACAATCCACTCGATGCTGACAGTCCCGGACAGTTGGGTATGGGGGCTGACTGCACAGCGGAGCTCTCCACAGTAAACCCAACGTGGTCTATGAATTTCCTCATGTATTGACGGCTCCTCAGATACCGTATGTGATGACTGCTCTGCATGTCCAGTTTGCCAATGGCATCTATGTGTTGGTACCCTGTGTCTGGGTCCACTTGGTCACGATGCATGGGGTTCATGCCGGACCTGGTGTCGCTGTTGTGTGCTTCGTAGTGTAGGGTGAACCCCACCGGCATGCCGGCGCCGAGCTTGGCGTAGTCGAACACATCCTTGCCAAAATCTAGCCATGTGTCTGGCAATGTGGCCACTTGCATTATCACCCATTGCACATCACTCTTGCGGAGTCATACATCATGGACTCCCAGTTGGTGATGTCGTCCACACTCATCAGCATCACTGTGTCTATGTGGTGTTGGCGCACCAGCCGTGCCATGTCTGTGTCATAACCCCTGTGGAACTCCATGGGGAGGTCAGTCTGTTCGGCGAACCGGCCGAGTCCCTCGACGAACATGCCCCTGGGTTCTATACCCACCACGTGCCTGGCCCCGTGCCTCGCGGCCATGTAACTGTACAGTCCATGGTTGCAACCCATGTCCAGCACCCGGTTGCCACGCAGTGCCTTCTCACAGTTCACGATCGTGTTCTCGTACTTCATGAGCAGGACGTCCGACGGTTCGAACGCCTCCATCATACCTCGGCTGTCATCTCCCCATATGTTGTGGGCCATGTCACGTAGGTGTCCTTGTTGCACGTGCTGGTCCCATGATGATCTGACCTGTTTCCTATCCAAAACCAACTCCCCCGTGTTGTTCGTGCGATGGCGATTGTATGACCGTGGTCCAGCGGCCGGGCCATCCCAGGTACAGGTGTGATCGCAGTATCTCGTCGCTGTGGAATGGCCCGTACTGCGATTGATATATCCGCGGACCCATGGGGCATCCATCCAGGTGCAGGTCCAGGATCTCTATGGCACCCTGTGTTCCAGACCGATCCATGAACTCCAACACCACGTCGTGTTGGCCACGCTCTAGATCTGCCGTGACCGTGAATCTGTGCTCCTCACCGGGTTGTGTGAATGTGTGTTCGTGTGATTGATCCCCCAGGGTCACACGTGCGCCTGGCAGGCTCTTGTTGGACACGAAACCTTCAAATTGGTCCTGCATGTCCACCTTCGCTGTGACCGATATGGTCGTTGGAAAACTCATGACTTATAATACTACATTATGTCCAAGTGGACAACCACCAATTTCTGGTGTTATAATGCCACCGCTGTCGTGTGTTAGATCTTCTGTAGGTTGGTGGCGTTTGGCCCCTTGGGTCCGTCCTCCACGTCAAAGCTGATGTCTTCCCCGTCGTTCAGCTGATCCATCCCCGCGTCCCTGACCGCTGACACGTGTACGAACACGTCCTTCTCCTTGTCTTCCCTCTCTATGAATCCGAAACCCTTGGTCGGATTGAACCATTTTACTTTGCCTTTTATTGTGCTCATGTTGTTGTCTTCTCTTGTGTGTTGTCTTCGTTGTTGTATCGCCGTCAAATGACAGCACTAGTAGTTATGGGGCTTTCTGGGTGGGGTCTATTATACCTGCACAGGCATGATGTAGGTCTTGCCGTCAACTTCTATGGTGGTGGTTATGGCCCAGTCGTGTTTGCGGTAGTCCCGGGGTGCTTGTCCGTCAGCCGTCTGGTTGCTGACCCTCTTGGTCTTCTTGGGCTTACTCAGCCATTCGTTCTCTTGATCCGTGTATATCATGTGCGGTTGTGTTCCTGTGTTTGTTACTATATATCCTGTTCCGGATCAAACGTGTAGTGTTACACGCACATGGGTGCCATGCGCCATGGCGTTGGGTGACTTCCACTCTCGCATTCAATCACCCATAGTTGCCACGTATCCGATACTGTGCTAGTATAACAGCACCGGCACACAAGGTCAACTGTTACCAAGGGGCAGGTACCGTGTGGGGAGAGCGGAGCGTCCGCGTTTTTTTTAGTGCGTAAAGCCGGATCTGTTGGACCTTGTCATATGACTGCTAGTGTTCCAACCCGTCCAAGCGTATGAGTTCAGCAATGGTGCTCGCTATCTCTGACTGTATCACCGCTATGTCCAGGTACACACGCTGTCGCAATGGCTCTGACGCATACCGCAACTGATCCAACAACTCCCATAGGTTCAAGGTGAGTCTGAGCAGTTGTTCACGTAGCTCGAACACAGCATAGGTGTTGTCGTGCATGGCGAAGGCACACACAGTCATTACAGCATAAGTGAGTAGCACACGTACAAGCATGGCAGTATTTACAGCATGAGAACAGTAAGCACACACTGTGAAAAATGCTGTGCAAAAAAATCAGATCTGAGGTACACGGCCGTACGGTGCTTTTGGCACGGGTACCAGACCGGCATAGAAGACCTTTTCTGAGTATGTGCGTTTTTTCTATACCCCGGGTATTTTACCATTGCCCTACCACTTCTGCAACCCCCGTGCTAAAAAACACATGCCGGCCGGGTCGGAAGTTTTTCTTTTTGTTTTACCAGCACCGACCCAGTGTAATGCGGACCCCGTCATTACACTCCCGACCCGATTGACTGTGCCCCGCCCGTGCTATAATGAGAGCATAACCGAGGAGTTGAACCGTGCCAATCTTATCTCGTCAAGCCTACCTCGACCTAAAAGCCTGCGTCGTGCGTCAGTCATACACCGTGCACCACAAGTACCACAGCCCAGCACACCGCAAGTTCCGTACACACGCCCAAGCCCTAGCCTACTGCCGTAAGCACAAGCTCAATCACACCAGTAGTTGGGTCCTTACCACAGTCAATCACTGTGCATAACACAAGATCATTCAGTACCCACATAACACCGTAGTCAAGTTCATCTAGTGTGTTGTGTCGGTCTATTCCCCCGGCCGGAGGCCGATGGTTGGTAATGGTGGACATCGGCAGGTTCCGAGCCAGAATGGGGGCCCGTTACCAATCGTTACCAACAGTGGAGACCAAACCAATAGACCCAGGTGCTCCCAGCACAATCACCCTACCAATCGTTACCAACAGTGGAGACCAAACCAAAAACCAAGTGTTCTTGCATGTGGAATCCCCTACCAAATCTTACCAAGAGCATCGACATCCTGTGCTCGCGGTGCGAATCCCTTGGTGTGTTTGGCTTGGTCCCGGGTCCGCTTACCAGGTGTTACCACGTGACCGTTCTGGCTGTGTGCCATTCTCGTACACTATTACCAATCATCTCCGGCCGCGGAGTTAAATACACACACAATGATATCCAGCATCTTGTTCTACATCCTGATAGTGGGCCTACTCGCATACGCCTCGTACCTGAAGCATCAGATCCGAAGAAAGTAGCCATGCAGGACCCCTACGTCATATCAATCAACAGGACACCCCAACGCATCGACGCCGTCTTCCAGTTCACAATGAAGTGGCTGGTGATAGCCAACATGGTGCTAGGTGTGTTCACACTCGTCAATCTGTACATATACCCACGATACATCTACCAGGCACCCGTGCCCATACTCCACAGCCCACACGTGACCACACTACACCCCCACGAGATATAGAGCGTGAACGGTCAAGGTCCGGTGATCCTCACCCCACGACCACGTCAGAGCCTGCTTACAACTGCGAATCGTGTCGCGAAGCTGTGTAATTTGGTGAAGATTTGGTAAGGATGGCAGGCATAGTTCAAATGCTCCATGCCCGTAAACAGTCTAACGATAACTAATCGTATGCCCACACAAAGAGAACATGAACGACACAACCCAGAACTCAAGGACACCACCAGCCAGTTCCGCCTACGTTACCTCAGCCACTTGGGTGCCGTCCAACTGTGCTGGTACTGTGTGCTCACCCGTCTGATCGTTCTCTCGCTCGCGGTGTATGGCTTATACTCACTACTCTTCTAACTGCTATCCACTATATCGTTTCCGTCCCGAAAGGTTTGAATCATTGCTACTGTGCATCCACTCTAGTCAATACTAGACATAGTAAGCATAGTCATCAGCAACTGCGGAGTCAATCGGATACTGTAAAGGATTCTGGTCAAAAATCTGCGGCGCTGTGTTGCTCCGCAACACTAGTGGGCCAAGCACCTGGTAATTGGTAAAGCTATCGTGACGAGAGGCGATAGTGTTAGTACCGCCCCTCATGGACTTGTTATTTGATTTTGATGCTTACTGTCCTTTGGATGGGACTTCTTTGTGGATCAGTGATGTCACCTATGCTCTTTTTAGAATAAGGTGCGACATGGATGATCTCCGAGAATGACTCCCAATCCAGCTCTGCCAACTGCTGGCTCATGACCAAAACATTCCTTGTTGACTCCGTGATCTTGTGTTCGTTGCAGGTAGTACCCCAGTCTGCTCTCTTACAGTTGTTGGGTAGAACAGCCACTATCTTGTGTATTCTTGCCACACAGGGCGAACTCTTCTTGGTCGTTGCTCCTATCACATAAGCGAACAGGTCTCCCGGCTTGCTTAGGTTCTCAGGTGCATCCGTCCACATGGGCGAATAACCTCTCTCCATGTAAGACTGCTCCAACAGGTAGTTGTCTTGACTGCCGTTGTCTGTCTTCAGTGAGATGGGGGTTATTGTTATGGCTCTCGCCTGTGATACCACTGCGGGTACCATGTTCTTCAATGATGTTATCATCATGGTGTTTCTCCTTTTGTTAAGTTTAGATTCGTTCATAAAGATTAATCTAAACAATTAAATTAAATTATAGCATATCTTGGCTATCTGTCTATGGGGTTTGGTAATCTATATGTGATGTTTTAATGTGGTGCCCTAACCAAGGATTGAACTTGGGATTCATCCTTACCATGGATGTGTGATGCCACTTCACCATTAGGGCCTCTGTGTGGTGGGCGGTAGAGGACTCGAACCTCTGACCCCCTCGATGTCAACGAGGTGCTCTACCAACTGAGCTAACTGCCCCCCGGTGTGGTAGGGCGAAAAGGACTCGAACCTTCACGTCTTGCGACACCAGTTCCTAAGACTGGCGTGTCTGCCAATTCCACCATCGCCCCTTAGGGTGTACGGGCCTTGCCATTAAGACGTGGCCCATGCACCTATTCTTTCGGTAGAGGGAGGTCCACCTAAGAAACTTGTAATTCTATATCTGTGCCTATAACCCTGGCACCAGGAGTTTCACTATCCACCAACTCACGGTGATCGCTCCTATGATCTCTAGTCCTGACATCTATCGCCTTCCTGTTAGTAATACTATCAATGTGAATATGGTTGCGAACACCACTAGCTCAATACCCATACGACCCCCAGATTCACTACGAGTATCAGGGTCAATATCACCAGTGCCCCGACCAGGAATCGTGTGCTCATCATGGCTGTATGCCTATTGCTGTTGATAAGATCAACAAGACCGTGACCATTATTACGACTGCATATATCACAGGTACGAAGTCTGTGAATAAGTCTTTGATGTATTGTAGGAATAACCACATACTATGCCCCCGGCCTCATGCAGGTGCTGGTCGCGAGTGCCTGGTACCTGTCCGGCGCCATCTTCCAGAGATCCGCCACCTTCAGCACCATCCTCAGGGAGATCTCTCGGAGCCTGTGCTTGTTCTCGAATATGAACTGTATCAGTTCCTCCTGCTTGTCCGCGGGCATTGAATACTTCTCCAACATACCCTGCGAACATATCTGTCTGATACGGAGCATACGATCCCTCATTGAATCTATGGTGAGATCCAGGTAGTGACATCTGCTCTGTAGGGCCTGTAGGTGATCCTGTAATTTCTTGGATTTGACGTTGTCGAACTTGATGTTGGTGATGAACACCACCCCGCCATTGAACTCAAAACTGTTGGGCATACCCTCTGCCATCAAGGTCCTGCTCTCCGTGTTCCAACACAATGTTCTCTTCTTGCCCGTGTCCAGTGCCGCCTTCAGCAGGTTGAGTGCTAGGTCATCGTACAGGATGGCATCACAGTCATCGAAACATACGACATGACCCTTGTGCGAATGTTCATAGAGCTTCTTGTAGAGTCCTATGGCACTCATGGCACCCTTCACTATCTCGAACTTCCTGTTGGCACCCGAGATGTCCTCGAACATACTCTGTTTCTCCAGTGCCCGTTCAACACCATAACTCTTACCAATGCCGGGGGGTCCTGACACTATCATGGCTCTCACCTTTGACGTGCTCACGGCCTCTGCCATCTCGTCCAGGATACTGAATCTGGCCGCGATACGCTCTATGGCCTCTGAATCAGTCTCCCGGTTCTCTGGTGTGGGCTTGGCAACTGTTTCAGTCGCATCCGCCTTTAGACTGTCCCTGTGTATGATGTAGGCACCCTCTGTGGTCAGTGTTAGTCGGCCTATGTCTGCCACATTGACCCTAGCCTTGTCCAGGCCTTCGAATCCATCCAGCTCACTGCAATCAACGGTGACGAAGCCACCTTGCTTGTCTCCAGCGAATGTTTGGTAATCTTTCAGTATGGGGAATATTCTACCAGACATGTCATGTCCTCTGTAGGATCCCTCTTCTACCTTGATGTACTTGTGTATCATGTAATTCCTCCCTTGTT
>Ga0208903_1001293_pt1 | contig 14740 bp, 17 predicted proteins | sample AntAceMetag02UKJ_FD_184769 | JGI IMG/M metagenome (GOLD analysis project Ga0208903, IMG submission 184769) | Saline lake microbial communities from Ace Lake, Antarctica - Antarctic Ace Lake Metagenome 02UKJ (SPAdes) (version 2) | ecosystem: Environmental > Aquatic > Non-marine Saline and...
CACAAACGTGTGAACGAGAACTCGATTTACTCGTAGATGATTAACAAAAGTGTGTTCGTAACTGACCTGCGTGTCGGATTGCAGCACTTCTTGTCATTTCAGGGTCATTTTCAACTTCTTCTTCAGTTAAGACCCTCACTTCATCATCATAATCCTCCTCATCCTCTTCCTCCTCCTCATCATCTTCACATGCTCGACAAGGTGCGTCAAACATGTGACAGGTGTGCTCTCCATTCTCGACCATTTTACGCACATCGGGGTCATGCATGATATCATCATCATCATCCCAAACCAGAGCACGCTCTACACGTTTTGTTATCTTTTCAGTTTCAAGTTCTTTGACGCGTTTCTGAAGTCTACTAATTTCATCGTCGAGTTCCTTATCGGTCCACTCGTCAAAAGCACTAGACGTGGTGATTGTTTCCGCATTCGCGTACCATTCAGGGGGTGGATCACTTCGAACCAGGGGTGGTGAAGGCATTTCAACGAAAATACCGGGAGGGAGTGGGTGGCTTCGGGAACACCCCATGTTTTTAGATGGAAAATTACATATATTGTTACAAACTTAGGTGCTATTTTTCTAAAGAATTGTCCGACCGGTCGTGAAGACATATGTATCAAGGTTCCAGTAATCACGCCATTCGCGGTCGCATAAGAAACCACCAATTAGATATTCTCTCTGTATACACGCCTTCTCTAAGGTATTCATCTTTTCCTCGGATTCCTTGACCTTCTTCGCTGCACTGTACACTTCCGAGTTCCATTTGCTGTGACACACTTCCCTGTACTCCTCGTAAATCTTTTTTTCAAACGCGGGAAGTTTCTGGAGTGTTTTGAGGGAGAGATCGTCCTGGCAGATGAACCCACGTACCGCGGAGGCCTTCTCAGCCTCGGTTCCAATTTCAAACACGATCATCTTCAGACCGTATTCCACCAGATTATTCCAGGTCCAGAAGGCAAATTGATCGGTGCAACCACAAACAAGTTCCCTACTATCACGGGTGGGAGTCCAGAACTTATTGGTCTTATCACACCAGGTCATGACAGCCTGTCCCTTTCGCCACGTAGTCATACGCTTGATGGGGGTGTAATTACGTCTCGTCTCTTTGTCCCACTTCTTGAGAACATTGTACTCCGCGTGCATCTGCTTCACTAATCCAAAAATCTCATCTCTGAGCTTCTGGTATTCTCGCTCTCGAAGCCGTCGATTTTCAACGGTGGGAACCTCAAAGTCACTGTCACTGGCATCATCATCCTCACTTTCAAGTTCTGAATCGTCATCGCTGTAGTAGAACGTGTCTTCGTGGAACGGTTTATCGCCGTTCATGTGGTCATGAACGCGTTTCATTTTATCGGCCATCTCCAGATAGATGCCATCTGGGATCTTACTGGAGATGTCGTCAAGACAAGCCATGAGGCTTCGGAGGTCTTCCATGTTGTCAGATTTTTAAGATGATAATTACAATTTTCTACCTCTACTTAGGTACAATCCATTTACGAACACCTCTCGACCAGTCGACAATTTTCTTAAGGCTCCATGATTGGTCAATATCAGTGCGTGTACGCATTTTCTTCAATTTGTACTGAACTGTACCCTTCAAGGGAGGAACTTGAATATAACCACGTCTCATTGGTAGACGTTTGCCATCCGAACCCATCGTCTCTAGGAAATATGGGAATTGTTTTTCGAAATACTTCCAGTGAACCGTGTCACGGCTCGAATTAGGAACATATTTATAAATCACACCCCATATGAACTTCTTCACGTACTCGAGTCGTTCACGGGGATCTTGTGGTCCAGGTTTTACCATTCCAAGAGTCACCATCAACGCGAGAAACGATTCCATGTAACAGAAATGATGTTGAGAAAGTTCGTCGTATTGGGAAACAACAAAAGCTTCTTCCATACTTTTCTTAGGAACACCTCCACGACCACCGGCATAGTTCTTATTCTTGAAATCGTTAAATGACTGTGATACAAATCCACCTGTGGGTTGGGGATTTAAGTCAGTGTTGGAAGCGTTCCTCAAACGGGGGTAACATCCATGAATTGTCCCACTTGATACCTTATACCCCTTACCCAAAAGTGTTTTGAGTGGGCTCTCAAAATCGGAATCCTCATTTTTCATCGAGTCATAAATCAACGCAGTCTTATTAGCATGATTAACTCGGGACATGCCATAATGACCCGATCCATCTGCGAACGAATGTTCCATGAGAATATAGTCTGTACCAGTACGACCTTTAGCGGCTAACGGTCTTTTTTTCATAGAACTAGTCTTACGGAACAGAAAACGGAAGTTTTTACCCGATTCCTTTTGAATATCTTTAGCAATTCGTTCGAATACACCTTTTTTATGGAGGTAATATTTGGCAACTTCGGAGGCATCCTCTATAGCCAATAGATTACTGGCTTTCTTGTTTGTAAGAATTCGAGATTCGATATAATCATTCTTATCAATCTCAGGGGTTTCACCTTTGATCTTGAGAAGTTTATCTCTCGTCGAAACATTTTTAATCAATTTAATGGGAATGAGTGACATGTTATAATGATATGATATTATAATTTCTAATCTTCACTTAGGTGTAATTCTATTCATAATCTCTGACAGCTAATCCGACTGGAAACCTAGGTACCCCAGAACTCGTTAAGTTCTGAAACCTAACCGTTAACATTTTTCCCATGAACGCATCTCTTCTTCTGTATTTATCTTCACGACTTTCAATTGTTCCCTCCGGGCGGGCGTTGAAAGCGGTACCGTCACATGTTTTACACTTCCACACGACAGCGTTCGCATCTCTTCCGTGACCTGTTGTTGCCCCAACGATCTCATATTCTTCGGTCTGAAAATCTTTGTGTTTGAGAAGATAGTTGCTTCTTTGACCAACTTCGTATACACTTGTACGCTCGCGGATCATGGTTCCCTCGTACCCCTGTTTCACAAACTTCTTGTGTACAGGGATGAGTTGTCTCTTCTTTTGGATGAGTTTCGTCTCAACCGTCACAAATTGCATACGTTCCTCGAATGGCATATCAAGCTTGTTCATATCGAAATAGTCAAACACGCAGAAATCCAGTTTCATGGGGTCGGTTTTGAAGAGACTTGTGATTTCCTCAAATGTAAGAGTATGATCGTAACACTCCCCATCGTAATATTGTCCTTCTTTCAACCCTTTACCAAGGCTTTCAGTTCCAGGAACGAGTTTACCCGTTCTTGAAATACCACCGTCTTTGGATACCAATAGGCGAATACCGTCAATCTTTGGTTGTACATAGAACGGCTCTGAAATGTAATTCTCCCTGTCTCCCCATTTGTTTGCGAGCATGGGAAGAACTGTAGTAGCCTTCGTATTCAGGTTTTTCCATACAGTCTTAGCACGTTTCACGGCACTTTCATAACCAAGTGGTACTTCGGTTATGGAAATGGATTCCTTCCCCCCAACCTGTCCAGATGCTTTGATGATACACCAACATTCACCCCGCTCCTCCACGCGGATGTCGATGTAGCGCGTTTTACCGTTTTTATTGGTCGTAAAAATTCTATCCATACTAGTAGAATGATACCTGTTGTAAATTATGAGAGGATGGAGCGACTTAAGCCTCCTCCGATAACGAACATTCAGATGAATCTCAATACAATTAGTATTGGGTTTATTATAATAGGTATATTGGTTTTATACAGGCGATATGTCATAGTTAAGAATGCCCATGAACGATCCCGTAAGTGAGACACTCTTCGTAGTCGAGATATATATCACGTTTCATATACTGTGACATCTTTTCTTTCGGGATGGTTGTTTCCTCCATGTATAATTTTTTGATTGTTTTCATGATTTTTTTACATGTTTTCATTTCATCTCTCAACTCCGTGTATTTTCCAAAGAAACCGGAAGATAGTTGGTGGATGAGAATGAAGGAATGCTTCCCCATGAGTCGTTCCCCTCCACCCAATAAAATGAAAGTCGCAGCACTACAACACGTACCCTCTGCGATCGTGACGATATTCACACGTGACGATTTCAGTGTATCCATTATACTCAACCCTGAAAACACATCTCCACCATCGCTGTGTATATGCACGCGGATTGTGGGTTTGTATCCGGGTAGTTCTATGGATTTTTTTAGTAAGTCCACCTCAAGCTTTTTAAACTCGTCAAGGAATTCCAGAGTATTTTCGGTATCGACATCACCGTAGTAATATATGTCACATCCATTCACACGGACGACATCGTGTTCTTCAACTTCAACTTCGTCTGAACTGTCACTCATTTAATAGTATACGCAACTTCTTTTTAACTTTGGTCACGTCGGTTGGTTTCAATTTATTACCAACTGCTAAATGATTCATCACGTCGAAATCTAATGGTTCAAGTTTATACTCTATTAAAGGAGACAAATTTCCCGCTATTGCGTATCGACGAATTAAACTCAATTCATCGATACCTATTTTCGTAGCGTGTCGAGATTGGATGGCACGGAGTTTATTTTGACGCATTTTGAAATTGCCATATTTGGTCCATAAACTACCGGGTTGTATATTATCCGCGTCTATCGGTTCACCCATGTTCAATTTGGGGATAGCCATCCCCGCTGTTACATAATACGGCATACAGTTCCAATCACCTTTATACATTTGTGTGTCGTATATATCAGACTCCGAAAGGGAGCTTATGATATTACATATGTTACAGTTTTTAGAGAGTAGGTAATTACCGTGTATAACATCACACACGTGACCGTGTTCGTGTATCGTCTGAGATGGGTCGAAGTTTCCTTTATGGGATAGAACATCTATTATAATATCCTTGGACGTTTTGAAAATGTCTTTTACATGCGAAAAATCCAAATAATCAAAGAAGTTCCTGATATTTCCCTTACATTCTGATGCAGCCTGCCCGGCGCTTGGATTTTCACACGCTAGTGAACATATCGCATCAGGTGTTCGTCGTGGTACAATTATGAGTTTGAAATTGGGTATCATGTGTATGGATGTAGACGTGACCACTACAGAACCACGCGTCAATCGGCTCTCATTATCCGAAACGCGGTCTATAATCTGTTTATGACCGTGTATAGATGCATCATATCCATCAATGAAGATGTGAGCTGATGTGCAACCTATCAGGTCCATGAATGAACTCTTTTTTTGAAACAGTTCAGAGTGTAGTTCAATCGTATTACACGAATTTAAAATGGTTTCAGCGATAAAAGTTTTACCGCACCCTATTTGACCGCATATGAAAACGTTATGACCCTCGTTGATATATTTTTCCAGTAAATCAATTTCATTTTGGTGAAGCGTTTGTGGGCGTGGTTTTTTTTGTGGTATTATTTTAATGAAGGAGTCCATGACCGATGAACTTACTGATCAAGCTTTAGATATTTTTTTGGAAAGTGATATAATTCAAACAAGGATACTCGAACCCGTTAAGAGAAGGGTTCTTCCTTATTTGATATGCATTGGTATCTTTAATGTGATGTTATTCATAATGGTTGCATATCTCACACGTCGTCTTTCTAAGATTTTATAACAACGTCACTTAATTCAGAACCACCACTTTCATTTCGAATTGCATTCAGGTCCCTTTTCAATTCGTTACCCATTTCATCTTCACTTATGAACATGTCGATCGGTTGAATATGCATTATTTCTGGTTTGAAAATTCCGTTATCATCTGGGAATTGTTTTTCGAACGCCCGAATGACAAAGTATGGAATCGGTGGAGATTGTTCGATGAGTTTGTCATATTCAGCACGACACGTGTCTATCATAGTAGAACCATCACATGACCGTTCTTCGATCGGGAGTGATAATTCCAGGCGGATCGTTCTCGAAAGTTTACCATATTGAAGTGACGCAACTCTGTTTCCTTCCATCATCTCACTTATTTTTAGGAATTGCATCACTGTGGCGATTATACCCGCAATCAAATTCAACCCACCAATCATCGCGGGTGCTGCACCTCTTATACTTGCAGGTAGTGAACTTTGTGCGAAGTTTGCAGTCCCTGTCACTGTAGAGAGGATAATTACAGGGAGGGAAAAATGCATGTTTTGTTTTTTAAAAATTAAAAACGCGTGATTGTGCATGTACCTATAACACGCGGACGCTTCGCCCCATGTTTTCAATATCTGTTCCTGTTGAGGAGACCACACGAATTTATTTTTTGAACGCGACTTCTTTTCTCTGTCCATATTAAGATATGAATATTATTTTTATTATTCATACAATAATTTTTGTTACATCTCTCGTGGTTCCATTTACACGTAGGGTTGAATGGTTAAAGATGTATTCGGTGATAATACCTTTCGTATTTTTTCACTGGGCGATCAATGACGATACGTGTGCATTGACACTTTTAGAATCAAGTTTGACGGGTAAAGAGCAAAAGGATACGTTCTTTGGGCGATTGATGAGTCCTATTTATAAGATTGACAATCAAACATCTGACCAGATGGTAAAATCGATCCTGTTTTCGTTATGGTTATTGGTACAGTTCAAACTTGGAATTATTCCACGACCCAAAATATTTTCCTAAGATATATAAATGAAACGTAAGAACGCGAACGTGACTGGATTTGTTATTATTATTGCTCTTTTGGGTGTGATTACGTATCTCGTATCACGACCTCGCGAAGTTGTACGAGTTCCCGTGCAAACGCCCTTTCGTCAGCCTATGCGTCAAATAGAACCAGTACGCAGACGACAACCAGAATTTAGAGACCCACCTATAAAGGACTATAAACCTGGACATGTTCAGCAAATGGGTGTATTGTTGGGTGAGAACAACGAGACACTCCCCTTGTATGGGAAGGAAGTGCGCGGGCGACGGGATCAGTACCACTACTACACGTCCACACCCGGACAGCAGATTTACTCGATACCTATAACACACGACGGTCGTGACTGTATGGATGATTTGGGCTGTAAAGAGTTATACGGTAACGAGGATGTGAACGTACTCGGCAAGGCTGCTACTTACGCGGCCAAACTCTACAGGACCGATCAGTTCTTTTAAACAAATATGATACCATATCGCCTTGAGATAAGTTTTTTAGATTCCTGCATCGAAGGTTTACTCCACAGAAGCCACCTAGACCAAAACCCAGCCGTTTTAATTCCCTTTTTAGTCCATGTTTCACCCATACGTCCATGACGTGCAAGATACCGTTTCATGCGCGATGGATCCTTGTGTAATGTATAGTCTGAATACCCCTTACCCCCGAAATCGACATGACTGTTATTTTCGAATGTAACTCTATACTTTTTTTTCAGATTGGGACTTTCCTTGATGATTACTTTCATATATAAATAGTAAATATTTATTTCTGTGTATCTATTATAGACATGAATCTCCGCAAGCCAACAATTACCAGGATTATTTTCATATCTGCAATCGTTTCGATCTGTGTAGCGTTTATAATTGCTAGGGTTTCAAAATCCCGTGAGAGTAATAAAAACTATAAATTCCCTCCCATGTCGAAGGAGACGTGGGAAGCATTGGGTACACCCCCCGAACCAGAGGAAGAAGAGGAAGAGGAAGATGTGTCTCCACCATAGGAAGAACTGGAAGGGTATACCGCTTTTTAGAAACATGGGTACACGTATATTAGGTATAAACCCTATAGGAAGTTCAACTTCTTCACAACCTCGTATGTAAGTAAATCATTAAAAAAAACTATTTTAAAAATAAGAATCGACAGTGACTCGAATCAAAAGTGACTCGAGTCACTCTAGTAAAAAGTTTGACTCTGACTCAAGAATCATACGACGGAGTATATATAGAAAAATAAATTATTTCACTATTGAGATTATTATATTATTAACATGTATATGAAAACATCGACGAGTGTTATGAAAAATCTACACGAGAGTACGATACTCGAAAAAAAAAGTATGGATGAACGAAAACAACATCCGACATATAGACCAGGACCCCGTATCAGTAAGATGTGTGGTATGGGCCGAGAATTGGTGTTAGTCAACAAATCAAAATACCATGTAAAGTTTATCATAAAACCAGTTCCGTGTTATTGTTTCATGAAGATGATAAAGATAGGTGGTCCGTCGGGGGTTGGGATAGAGGGTAGTTTTGAGAAAAATAAGGACGATGAAATTCAGGAAGTCCCTTTAGCCCCTATGACAGATGAATCAATTGATTTTATGGTTGAAACATTACAAAGTCGACATGTACTTGTTACACTTGAAATAGAAGGGAAAACCATATTCACAAATCGAAAGATGGGTGCGTACGACAAGTATACGTGTCGCGACCACGTCTATTTACGAGTTATCTGATCCATATCGGGCATTTCTTCACCACTTGCAACTTCAAATTGCACGTGATCAAGATCGGGACAGCACTGCGCAAACCCATCATACGTAATTTTACACGATCGGCAATAATACCAAATCATGATAATTATACACCCACGATACAGTTACTTAAGTGTTTCGTGCATGCATTATATAATGGATACCAATTTCGATAAAGTTATTGCTGATTTGCATAATCTTCGAGAAGATGTCAGAGAGGTTAACGAAGATTATGAACTCGAATTGGAAATGTTCCGGGCAGACTTGAGACATCAGTTCGGTGTGAAGCTATTATTGATACTGTCCATGTTTATTAATGGGATACTGGTTGTATATTGCGCTAGGGATGATGACACACCACGTCTTTCGTAAACGATATAAAGAGTTCCATCGTATCAAGTATATATGAAGCTTCTCATCAAACGCCTCTCTAACAATGCGATCATCCCTACACGCGCATCCCCCGGCTCGGTCGGGTATGACCTTTACAGTACAATTGATATGTATATCCCACCAATGGAACGTGGTATTGTGAACACAGGTATCGCTGCTACTATCCCAATCGGCGTATACGGTCGTATCGCACCTCGGTCAGGGCTTGCTGTAAAGCACGGAATTCAAACCGGAGCCGGTGTTATCGACCCTGATTATACAGGTGAACTGAAGGTTATATTATTTAATCAAGGAGGAGAAAAGTTCGAGATTAAACAAGGAGACCGAATTGCCCAGCTTATTTTAGAAAAATGTGAAACGCCTCCTATTGAAGAGGTCACGACTATTGAAGATACCGAGCGTGGTACGCGCGGTTTTGGTTCTTCTGGATAAATTTAATTTGCAAACGCTACACCACCCATACCATCCTTAATTCTCAGGATGTTATAGTTGACAGCGTACGTTCTAACAATGGCACCGAGCCTGTTGGTGGTTCCATTGAGAACCAACTTGGCATTGTCTATGCGCGAGAAGTTGAGCGAACCCGTAGGTTGCGACTTGTTCATTGTCAGACAGAATGGCCACGTGAACGTAGATGTAGTGTTCAACACGTTAGGGGCGAGCACCGAGCAATGCATTTCAGGGACGACATTATGGTGATACGTCGCAGATGTATTTTCAAATAACGGTGTACCGTTGATATACAGTGTCGAGTCGTCAAACGACCAGTTTGTAGACCACGTGGAACCGTCAGCTATAGACGAAACAACGTGAAGTGCCTTGACGGGGTGGTTGAAGTACGTGAGATCCACATCCGTGTCAGACGCTGACATTGGCTGGTACTGGGTCTGTGTGATGAGAAGTTCGTGTTCATGGTTCACGACCATCTCCCTCTCTTCCGTATCCAGGTATACGTACGTACCAAACACCTTGGGTGTGGTACCCGGCGAAAACGTCCCCGATCGGCATTTAATGCGTAACTCCACCTGATGGAACTGGAGGGCTGTAAGAGGGAGAGATTTTGTCCAATCTTCGCTGAAGAAGAAAGGGATCATGTAATGATCCGCGTGGGTCGATACACCTACCGCGTTTTCGGGAACTTCGTCGAGTGTCACGGCACACGTAGCCTTAGCCTGATCCTGTTTGTACAAAACATTGTGCACACCCTGGATGAAAAGAGAGTCAAGCTTGGTGACTTCCTGACCACCGATCCAAAGGGAAAATTCGGTCACACTCGTATCAGTCGTTTTGAAGAAACCGGTGTTAACATCGTCAGTAGCTCCGATACCGGTGGCTTCTATCCAGATGTAACTGAGCAGGTCACCCTTTGTGCGTAGCGGGATGACGACATCATTACCCGATCCGAATGTACCCACGTAATCGAGACGTTCGGGTTTGATGGAAAAATTGGTATGACGTTTATAGTTCTGGTGGAAAAAGGATACTTGGGGGTCGCCGGTGATGAATACATCCTGAGCGCCCTTCGATACGAGATCGATCAACGCAGCAGACATTTATTAATAAACGATATTAAAATTTTAGCTCTATAACTTAGTAAGTAGGATGGTACAATTTCAGGTTCTCACCTGGGACGCTCGCGATGAAGGTGAAGATCATAATATTCGTATTTTCGGTAAGACGATTAAAGGTGAATCCGTCTGTGTAACAACTAAATTTATACCTTATTTTTTTGTGAAAGTTCCAGGGACTATGACACCAAACTCTGTCATTCAATACGTTAAACGAACGTGTCCAGACATTGTTAGCATGGATGTAGTGGAAGCAAAGGATATGGAAGGATTTCAAAATGGGGCGATGAGTTTCTTTTTACAAATTCACTGTCAAAATCTCACGTCAAGGCGTCATATAAGTAACCGTTTACGCAAACACGTGACTGGACTATCTAATAAATTAAAAATATTTGAGGCTAATCTCGATCCTGTACTGCGTCTCATGCACCGCACGGGTATTCAGTCTACTGGATGGGTTGATACGACTAATACATGTGACCGTGCGTATCATACAAAAGCTGAAATCGATTTACAGTGTAACGATTGGCGACAATTGAAACCATTTGATACGACGGATATTGCACCCTTTGTCATAGCGTCGCTTGATATCGAGTGTTATAGCTCCACTGGGAAGTTCCCTAGTCCCTCTGTGCACGGTGACGCGTGTTTTCAAATAGCTATCTCACTCTTACGTTTCGGTGAAGATGAACCGTACGACAAGACATGTTTATGTTATAAGGAGACTGATAAGAACATCGAAGGGTGCTCCATCGTGAGTTACAAGTCCGAGCGCGATCTTCTGATGGGTTTTAGTGAATATCTCAATAACCATGATATAGATATTATAACCGGATGGAATATTTTCGGATTTGATTTAGAGTATATTATGGAGCGTGGTATGGTTAATAATTGCCCTCTTGCATTTTATAGAATGAGTAAACTTAGGGATTATACATGTACACTCACGCGTAAAAAGTTATCATCTAGCGCACTCGGAGATAATGAACTGAAACTCGTACCGATGCCTGGTCGATTTATATTCGATCTTTTCCACGAGGTTAAACGTGAATATAAGTTAGATTCGTATAAACTTAACAACGTTTCTCAAATTTATTTAGGAGATCAAAAAATTGACATGCCTCCAAAAGAAATGTTTGCTCGTTTTGTTCGAGAAGATCCAGTCGAGTTACGTGAAGTTGCCGAATATTGTATCAAGGATACGTTACTTCCTCATAAACTGATAGCAAAATTATCAACACTGATGAATTTACTGGAAATGGCCAAGGCGACGTGGGTTCCGTTGAGTTATTTAGTTGAGAGGGGGCAACAAATCAAGGTCTTCAGTCAATTGACTAAAAAGGCGCGTGAAATGGGGTTCAAGGTACCCGCGTACGAATACGGCCACGTTGATAACACTGGTTATGTTGGGGCAACTGTTCTCGAGGCGCAATCTGGTGCATATTATACACCAATTACAGCACTAGATTTTGAGGGTCTATATCCATCTATCATGATGGCACATAATCTCTGTTATTCTAGTCTTGTACGGGACAAGAAATATGACAACCTACCTGGTATCGAGTATGAACGTTTTGGTGAGCATACATTTGCCCAAAATGTACCGAGTATTTTACCGAGTATTCTCGCAGAATTGAAACAGTTTCGCAAACAAGCTAAGAAGGATATGGCGCAGTCAACAGGTGCGACGAAACAGATGTACAACGGTAAACAACTCGCGTATAAAATTTCCATGAATTCCGTATACGGTTTTACGGGTGCGTCGAAGGGTATTTTACCATGTGTAGCTATCGCATCTACGACGACCATGAAAGGGCGTAATATGATTGACGATACCAAGACATATGTTGAAAAGCATTATCCGGGATCTAAGGTGCGATACGGTGACACGGATAGTGTTATGATTGAATTTGATGTTGGAGGGCGTACGGGTAAAGAAGCTATCGAGTATAGTTGGGAACTGGGTGAAAAGGCGGCTGATGAATGCACAAAATTGTTCAAGGCTCCGAATAATTTAGAACTTGAAAAGGTGTATTGTCCTTATTTCCTCTATTCAAAGAAGCGGTACGCTGCTAAACTTTGGACAAAGGGTAAAGATGGGAATATGAATATGGATTATATTGATGTAAAGGGGTTGCAGCTTGTCAGACGTGATAACACACCTTTCATGAGAGAGGTGTGTAAAGAACTCCTCGATGTCGTGTTAGATAGTAGCGATACCGTGGCTCCACGGGCACTGGCCCGAAAACGAGCGATTGAACTACTCGAGGGTGACGTCCCAAACGAAAAACTGATTTTGAGTCAAGGGCTTTCGGATTCGTATAAGGTAAAGGGTGAGAGTGTTTCTGTATTAAGTGCGTATATCACTGATATCAATCAAGCACACGTGCAAGTAGTGAGAAAAATGCGCGAGCGTCAGCCGGGATCTGAGCCACAGTCGGGTGATAGAGTGCCGTATATATTAGTCAAAACTGACGACCCTAAAGCACGTGCCTTTGAAAAATCTGAGGATCCTGTATATGCGAAAGAACACAATCTTGCGATCGATTACCCCTATTACTTTCTGAATAAATTCCTGAACCCAGTGTGTGACTTACTCGAGCCATTGTTTGATGATGTTAAAGGTGACATTTTCGGTGAGCTACTTTTAAGAGCTAAACCACCTAAAAAAACGAAAGCGACTGCATCGACGCCTGATAAGAATCAAATGCTACTGAGCGATATATTTAAAAAAAAGACCCCATGATAATATATGCTAGGTAGTGTAACTGAACAGATTGAAATTTTGATTCAGAAGGAAGCTCGGCGTCAGGTTACCGAACGTGAGAAAGAAATCAAGGCTCAGACGAATGAACATACACGTGAGCAAAAGGAGCATTTTAACGAGCGATTAAGGGAAGCTGTACATGGTCATAAGGAACATCATAGTCGTACTACCCGAGACATTGTCGATAAATACAAAGAGCAAATAAATGCATTAAAAGTGGAACATAAATCTAACATCACGAAATTAGAAAAAGAAAACCACGATTACGTGAGTAAAGTTGTAGAAAAGGTGTCAGCTCTGTATGCAATTCCAATTAAAACCGTTCGACGCGATCTTGCACCAGATGCGGATAAGCGTTGTTTAGGGATACGGAAAAATGGTAAACTATGTACAAATAAAGCAATTCGCGATGGATATTGCTGTGTACACGTCGATGACCGGCGGCCATGCACCCCTATACTCATGCCACGGGGTCTATTGCGGCACACGCACCCATTTCCATCTGGACTTGTTGTGGGGTGTCCGGCATGTGAAAAAAAAGTGGTTGCAAATGAATTTAGAGATTTGCCTTCTATTATTTAATATGAATAAGTCTGATATTCTATTAACATCTATTAATAATTTTTACACCATACCAGAAAATAGAGCTACGCTAATTGAACTTTTAAACAAAAGTGGGGGTATATCTCTACGCAATCTGGAATGGTTTATTACGAATTATTCTAAAAAACATAACCTTTCATACGAAACGAACGACGGTCGAATTTTCAGTGTGCATTGTGCTTATAAATCAAGTCTAGATGGGTACAGTAAAAAACTGTTCGATCCATTCTGTCGCGCGGATAAAATCGTGTATAAGGTACCTGAGACACCAGATGAAATTCATACGACTGTTGCACAGCTGAATTTCATCCGATGGTGTATTAGGAATAAGATTGTCGATTACATTCGTGTACATCATGATACACTCTTTAGTAAGCAAGTGACATAAATCCGTTATTAAATTCAAACGTTTGATACCCAACATAATATAAATGTAAATTATAAACATCCGATAAGCCGGGTTTTAACTGTATTTCTAACAAGGTACGATCTGAATTTAATTTACTAAAGTCCAAGCTTCCCGATGGTTCCACATTAATCGGATTCATCGAGAATGCATACGTGTAAATATTTCTATTAGGTCTAGATAATCGTGTGTTATAGGGTACGATATATTTAAAATAATTATGATCAGCGATGGGTATATTAGGTAAGTCTTGACCATTTATATAGAGTTTAGCTGAGTCTAAAACCGCCGACGAAAATGAATTTCCAATTAAATAGGATGTAGCGGATGAAAAGTTAAACCTATTTGACATTTGACGCGTTGTTATATCTGTATCAGGGCGACTGGGACTTCCGTGTATACCTGCATCTTCATATATTTGTTTTCGCAGAAACCAAAACATCGTCTTGACTGGTATATCCGGGATGAGTTGTAATTTGATTGAATTTTCAGATAGTTTTGTTTCTTCTGTGGGGTGTTTCTTAACCATATCAGTGATAAACGTTTGTTTATTTGTCATTAAATATGTACGCTCTTGAGGACTTAATGTGATTTCTTCAGTGACAATATCAAACGTATCGAGTGTTAAATCGTATGATGAATTTGTAAAAAACGTTTTCGGTCTAAATTTAATTTCAAATTCTAT
>Ga0208903_1001296_pt1 | contig 14734 bp, 19 predicted proteins | sample AntAceMetag02UKJ_FD_184769 | JGI IMG/M metagenome (GOLD analysis project Ga0208903, IMG submission 184769) | Saline lake microbial communities from Ace Lake, Antarctica - Antarctic Ace Lake Metagenome 02UKJ (SPAdes) (version 2) | ecosystem: Environmental > Aquatic > Non-marine Saline and...
GCCTACTTGCCCCAGCCAACATCTCAAGGCAGCCCTCTTGCGTAAGAGCAGGTGGAGAATCTATAAAAAAACATTCGGCAGCAAAACACATATAAATTACAGCAATCCACATCACATCACCTCATTGGTTAATACTCACAAACTGCGTAGTAAACCTCGATAAACCTTGCGCCGCTTTTAAGCGTCTCTGGCGTGTCTTTAACCGAGTAGGAAGGCAAGTCCATGCCCAACTCCCTACAGATCGTCCTGTGCGTCTCTGAGCCGTTTGTAACGGTGCAGGCGCTCAACAGCAGGAGTGTTGTCACCGTCAGCCCTGCGCGCCCTATCCGCTGCGTCTTCAATAGTTCTCGCTTTCGCATGGTCTGCCCTCTCAATCTTTAGCTTTGCATCGGATGCGCCACTGCTCCGCCCGTATAGATATACGCCAAATATAGCTGTTAATGCCGCACCAAATGCCAAGATATACGCTTTGAACTTTAGCCAAATTGCCATTGCCCTGTCCTCATTTGCTCTGCTAATCTACCTGCCCGATTTGTGGTCTGTCGTGCCCAAAGTGACTTGAGCATATTGTCAGCAGCACCGTCGTAGTCACCCATCTCGATCTTGGCCAGCGTGTTCTTAAACTTCAGTAATCCAGTAATGCCAAGCTGAAATGACATATTCAATAGCACGGCTTTGCGAGCGTCATCTAGCCTGGTAAAGCAATCAACCGCATTTTTTAGCACAACTAATCGTGCATTTACATCATTTTCTAGCATGTAGTTTGCTTCGTCTTGGTTAATGCCCCCGTTTTTACGCTTGTCGATTAACCTGCCATAGCCGATTGTTGCGTAGCCCAAAGAATCATCGTAAGCGTGTAGCACTAGCCCCTCATCCTGCTTAATCTGATCCGTCGCTAGTTCTATCCACTTGCTTGATAACTCTTGCAATAGGGCTGGCGAGGATGCAGACGATTCCGATTCCCTTGAGGATGGGTTCGTCGATGGTGCTTGTGATTTCTTGCGGGAGAGTATTGATAACAGTTGCGAGAGCATTAGGAAAAGCCTCCAAGAATGTTAATAGTGTGCCTCCAATAATGGATAGTCTAACCGACCACCACTTCGACCAGTCGCGTGAATCGTCAACGAGCTTCATACAGATTGACCCCTAAAATAGGCGACTTTATCAACGACATAACAGAACTCAGGGTAGAGCAACTTGCCATCGCAGATAGTCAAAACAGCAAAACCCGACGCATGGTTTTTTGGTGAGTCTTCCCCATAGGACATGTGATCGCCATCGACCTCTGCTAGCGTTCCTGTGTCGATGCCAAACCGTGAGCCGCAATAGTCAGACCAGATCGTTGCTTGAAGCCTGTGCAGGTGACCCGTGACCATACTAATACCCGCTTTGACAGTATTGTTGTACGTGGCATGAATGCCGTTATGGTATCTGTGTTTTATCATCAGGTTGCCGTTAACCATCAAACTTAGTACGTGCTTCCATGCAGGAAAGTGGTCACGTAGAGCAAATCCTTGTACGCCCTCGTACTCAGGTGCGGCTGATGCTAGTCTTGCTTCATATCTGAGGTCATGGTTCCCGATCTGCCAGACACGTAAAGCGTTTCCAGCTACTTTGTCAATCTCATCCAAGCGTTCTGCAACTGCCTCTAGTTCTTCCTTAACGGTAGGTGGTCGGACTGCGTCCCACGCCGCTTTGGGATAATGAGAGATAGTAGCCCCGTCAAACACATCGCCGTTCATACACACAATTTCAGGCTGATGTTTTTTGATTAACTTAACAAAAGCCTTGTGGGCTGGGGATATTTCACCAGGGTGATAGTGACAATCCGAGGCCACAAATATTTTACCGTTGTATAACTTTGCATCAGCGCGAGCCATATGGTGGCGATAGTAGAAACGCTCGTTCTTTGCACCTGTCGACGACTCTGCGTTTAGTGCGATACCTAGCTTTTTTTCTATCCGAGTTCGGCGATTATAGATTGCTCTAACCGCCATCCCTGTTGCCTCAGCTAACCTTGCCGGACTTTGGTACTTATCCCATAGCTGGATAAATTGCTCGTCGGTCACTTTCATTCCTACCCCTTCAGGTCACCCAAAACATTTATTTTTTTTATCGTGCCTCGTGGGATACCGATTAGATTCGCACAGTCACCATCGAACCAAGTCTGTGCCAGAACTACGCCCTGCTTATTTTCGTCCATCAGGAAACCGAGTGACCAGCATGGGTCAAAGTCTGCTTTTGGTTTTGCTCCAAACTGCCATGCGTCAACGTGATAGGCATCCACCCATTCAATCAGCACCAGCTTGGGCGACTTCATTTAGTCCACCGTTCCCAAATGATTGTGGTGGCAACACTAAATGCGGCAAAGAAAGCCGCCACTTTTAGTATGCGTCCGCTAAATCTTGCTAGCCAGTCGAGTGCAATGAACGCACCTTTTGCGTTCTCAAATGCGGAGACAACCTCGGTAGTTTGAGCGTCAATCTTATCTACCTTTGACTCGACAGCCACCAGGCGATCATATATATCTTTGTGGCTAACTTCATCCATTGTCACACCCTAATGGGTTAGTAGGTTGATTTATAACATAAGGTTAGTTTAACTTCCGAGTAACCTTTGCTGGTTAGAGATCATTTCTGCTGTAGAAGCATTGGCTTGCACCATCTCGTTCCTAAAGCTCTCTACTGCTGCACCTGTCTGTCGCTGTTGCTGACTATTTTCAATCGTAAGGATAGGCATCCAAGCGATAGCACAACCCCACTCGTCTATCTCCGCACCCGTCTGTGGGTTATTGCCCCTTATCTGAGTAAACCAAGCGCAATCTGTTTGGCGGCAGGGTCTGAAGCTATCAAGCGGACATTGATTTTTAGATTCGATTTTCATAGTTACACAAACCAAGTTATGATAGAGTAGCGCGTGCCCTTGGTGACAGGCAAAACTTCGTGTGGGTACATAAAACTAGAGGGGAACATCAACGCGCATCCTTTTGGAACCTTAATTTTAAGTTCTTTGTCGAAAAAACCAAAATCCCCACCCTCATACTCATCATTTAACAGAAACGAGCAAGATACCGACCTTGATGCCCCTTTAAACGAGTCCGTATGTTGAATATAAAAATCTCCTTCTCCATACCTTAAAAGTTCATAACCTGAGTCTTCCTCGATCCGTGAAGCCGGAAACATCTCTGTATATCTTCCCACTGCAACAGCAGCACTACGGAAAAGGTAGGTGTCAATTTCTTTTCTAGAATTTGTGTTTTGGCTAATAACATCATCGCAAGAAATTGGAATAGTATTAACAGAACGTATTTTTTTATCTACGCTACCATCTTTAATAGATGCAGATCTCCATATTTTTGTGCTTTCATATTCTTCTATAATTCTGTCACATAAATCTAGAGGAATTATATTTTCAAATACCTGAATATAATTACTAAGTTTCATAATTAATCTTTCGTAGCTATAATAACGTCAACATACTGGACAGCAAGGCTTAGTGAGTGTGTGTGCGTTGCGCTACTGCCCACAGCTCCTGTTGTACCGCTAAACGTATGGTCATGGCCGCCGACGGCATTTATAGAGATCCCGGTGACTTTAGTACTCGTGTTATAAGAAGATCCTCCAGATATAGACGGGCCAGATACGCCTAATCCGGCATTGTAGTTGGCCCCGTATAGGTGATTATGTCCGGGGTCGGTAATGGTGTGTGTGTGCCCTCCAGCGCTAACAGTAGTCCCGCTGAAGCTGTGATTGTGGCTTGGTAACTGTGCCTCTGTAAGCGTAGTGGCACCAACTGAACTGCTACTAAATGCTGTCGTGAAAGCTACCGAACCACCAGATCCCGCTGTGCCAGATACAACACGCAAAGCCTTGTTATCGTGCGTGGTGTCTTTTGTCCATCCTGTAGGTGCTGTGGTCTGATTAAACAACAACTTAGTACCACTAGGAAAAGCATCGGCTAAGTTGCTTCCAACAGTTAACGTTCCGTTAACAACAAGATTGCCACCGATTGTGTGATTATCATCGTCTGTGCCAGTCAACTGATTTTTTAGCTGCGCCATTAACTCTCGTATGGCATTGTTTACCAGACCAGGAGCCATACCTTCGGCTAGGTTAATACCATCTATGTCTGTGTTGTTCACCGGATTGGAGTCGAACTCCGAGATTTTTGTCTTTGCCATTATTGTCCTTTATTGAGAAGCGTTTAACCCAAACGTTGCGCCGTAGCCCATCTGAGCCGCCTTTTGTGCAAGAGACATCCCTGTCTGGTTAAGGTTTTGTGCTGTTGCTTTCTTCATAAGTTGAGCCGCTAACTTAGGGTCTAGCATGGCATCAACTAATAGTTGCCGTACAGCGTCCTCGCCGCCCGAATACAGCCAGCTAATAGGTCTAGCAAGGTTGGTGACAACTTGTGAAACCAGCCCACTTGGGTTTGCAGATATATTGCCTAAGAGGTTAGCAACAGTTAGGTTCTTAAAGGTATCTGAACCTGCTGGCTTAATTCCAGGCAAGTTAATCATAGCGCCTTCATCTAACTCTTTAGCTACATTTTTTAGTACACCTAGTTGGGTTTTAGTTAACGGGCTGTTTTTATCTTGAGCGATTTTTTCTACTAACTTACCAAACCGAACAGGAGTGTAATTTCTAAATCCTGTTACCGGATTAACAGTGCCTCCAGAAGCGGTATCAGAAAGATCACGCATTGCCTTGATTTGGTTAACTGGTTTAGACATGGTGCGATAGAGGCGCATATACTCTGGGTACTCTGGCGCACCAGACGCGATGACATTATCTAAAGCGTCTCTTACCTGTATCAACTCTTTGCTTGCTAATTTTTTAAGGTTTTCTGCTTTTGACCCAACAGTCAAACCGTCCAGAGTTGCTGCGATTTCTTTTCTGATTACATACAAATTTTCTGGATCGGCAAATCCGTTTTGATTTATTTGTTTTTGTAATCGTGTTTTGTAATCATTCAATTCTTCCTGAACAATTTTGCTTGCACCAGAAGGAGAGCTAAGTATTTGGTCAATTTTTTCAATTGCAGGGTTAATCTTTACTGGTGTTTTAGCTTGAAATGTTCGGTTAAGAATAGGTATAGCAATTTGCTCTCGTTTTTCAATTGCATTTTCTAAAACTTTGTTAGCGGTAAACTTGTTCATTAGCAAGTTTCTTGCCTCATTGTTCTTAGCAAGACGCTGGGCATAGTTACCAGAGGCTTCAGGAACTTGCGACAGTGTTCGCTCAAGCGATGCCAAACCATAATCCTGAGATGCCCCTGCCATTGTTGGCTGGCTACCAGTAATAGACGGTTGAGTAGATTGCATTCTACGGATAGCTTCCATTGGGTCGGTTGCTTGGTTAGCCAACAGCCTTCCAGCCATTTGTTGCTGACCTCCTTGAGTAAATGGCTGTGCCAATGCTCTGGCACCACGAGCCGTTGTGCCTGCAACACCCATAGATGCTGGGGCAAACAAGCCTGCGCCTAAACCTGCCGCTATCTGTGCGCCTTGGCCACCACCGCCTTCCCGTACCGATCCAGCCCCTGCACCCGCCGCACCAGCAGCCGTTGTTTGTAAACCCAATCGCTGAAGCAGTGGGCTTATCATATCCATAGCTTGTGGTGCTAACTTACTTGCGCCACGAGCGATAGCAGGAACAGCCCCAACACCAGACATACCTGCCACCACGTCTTGTGACACCCTTTCTGTTGGGGTTCTTGGCTGAGGCACACCTGCCATGTTCATTAGGTTTTGTAAAGATTCACTTGCTGATGGAATATTAGAACCAGTAATCATATTGATTAGTTGGTTTAATGGGTCACCCAACATCGTAGCTGGAGATGCCGCACCAGTCACCGCACCTCTTGCTGTTAAGCCAACCTGCCTTCCTGCCTCGGAAGCGTAGTCACCAAAGTCTGGTGTAACAACACCGCCTTGCATTGTGGTCGGCAATCCCTCTGGCACTTGTTGCTCTAAAAAAGACAAACCAGCATCAGATAACTTTCTAAAATCACCCGATTCAATTGCTAACAAATCATCGTCTGAAAGTTGTGATAAATCCATTATTGACCACCCCTTTGTCTGCGTTCACGCTCTGCTCTGGCTTGTGCGGCTAAACCACCAGATGGCTGTGCGGATTGTGTTGGTTGCACACTTACTGCCGTTCCTGCCGCGCGACGCATCGCCTCAGTAGCCGTTTGTCTTGCGCGTTGTTTCTGTGCAATCACAGCCGAAGTGTCGCCTGGCTGTGGGAAGTAAGTATTGTATTCTGAACGCATTTCTTCATCAGAAATAACAGCACCCGATTCTTTGCGTAACTTAGATCGAATCCAGTCGTCAGCCGCTTGTTGGTATTGTTGTTGCTCTGGTGACATAGACAATCGCCGAGCAACATCCCCTACAAATGGAACGCTTCCCGCCATTGCCGCGCCGTAACTAGGATACTGACCCGCCGCTTCTAGTGGAGCCAGAATTGTATTGGCGTTATTCATCCTCTCAAAGTAACCACTAGCTGTTAATTGGGTATCGGTTGGTGGCTTGACAGATGGTCGAGGGTCTACTTCATTAGCTAAATCGTTTAATCGTTTTGCCTCTGCTGAGTTGGTTGGTGCAATTACCCTTGCCTGATCACGATAAATTGCCGCCGTTTCTTCTGGTGTGGCGTTTTGAGGAATAACAAAAGGAGCAGCCTGAGCTTGTTCGCCAAACCCATCAACACGAGTTACCGTGCCTGTGCGAGGATTAAATACAGTACCCGTCTTAGCATCATATTGTAAGTTAACCGATGGTGCTGTGGGTGGCTTAGTGGCGCTCAGGGCTGTCATTACCTGACCAACACGCTCTGGGTTTATTAAAGCTAACTTTTGAAGCCCGTTGTAATCAATTTTACCGCCTTGAAACACTTTAGTTAAAGCTATATTAAAAGCATCATCCGCATCTTTTTCCCTAAGCACTTCATTTAGTTCCATGCGCCTAATGCCCTGTTGTTCCGCCTGATCCATAGCTCCGCCATAGGCTTGCACACCAGCCATACCAGCCTGCCCTAATATCTGACCAGCAGACGTTGGCATTAGGCTTGGCCCACTAGCCATCAGACCTTGTAGGCCAGCCGATAATAAGCCTTGGTTTATCGCTGATCGTCTAGTGTCTTCGTAATTTTCGCCCAAGAGACCTTGTAAATATCCGGTTGCCATAGCTTACCTTTCATCAAGTAAAGAGATGCGACCACGTTGTTGTGGGCGACGCTGTTCTTCTAATAGTGACAATATAGGGTCGTTCATGTTGACTGGTTGACCTCTTAGCGCAGGAGCAGGGGTTAGAGAAGGTTGCTGTTGTTGTTGCTGACCACCCATCATATTACCCATACCAGACAATTTGCTTAGGTCAATATCTGCTAGACCCGAAAGGGACTGGCCTGCCAATCCTAACTGTTCACCAAACGGCAAGCCAATAAACTCTGTCGGCGTAATAGACCCATACGTAAGTGGGCCGATAGCACCAGAAGGCGGCAAGACAGGAGCCGCAGAAGCAAATGAACTTGTGCCTGCTGTGGCCAACGGACTCGCACCACCGCCTGCGCCACCTGCCGCACCACCAATGCCCGATCCAAAGCCGCCTGTAGCGCCCCCGATAAGTGCGCCGGTAAGTGGGTCACCGCCTGTGATTGCTGATGTGCCAGCGCCTAGTGCCGCGCCGATTAAGATTGGTTCAATTCCACTCATATCATTACCCCAGAAGTCCACCAGCAAGTGCGCCAACACCTGCGCCTAAAGGCCCACCCCCTAAACCGTAGCCAGCTAGACCACCACTAATGGCTGACCCTGCTTGGTTGCGGTAGATAGGCTGAGACACTTGCTGACCCATAGGTGCGCCATATGTCGCAGATAAGTAAGACTGGAGGTTGGCAGAAGGGGCTTGTTGTGAAAAGTTAAACCGATTCATTGAGTCGCCTAGTGCCATTTCCTGATAACCCTCTTGCATCTGTCCTAAGTCAATCATGCGTTGTATGTCAGCATAGTCCTGAGCCGCCATATCAGGCGACGCAAGCGATGCTTGTAGCTGCCGCTGGTAATCCGATGCCGCAGTCTGCCCAAGCCCACCAACAGCCTGTAATTGCGTCTGTAGACCTTGGTTTGAAATGTTGCCTACGTTTTGGATGGCCTGCTCTTGTAGCCCACGCTCTGCACCGTAGTTGCCGTATGCCAATTGACCTGCCGTATCTGTCAATGCTTGGGCAAACTGACCAGATGATCTATCTTGCAGTTGCCCCATTGCGCCAGAACCATAACGCCCTGATTTAGACGCTTGCGAGCCGATACTCCGTATACTTTGCTCAAATTTATCCTGAGCAGCACGAGCCGCTGGTTGGAATGCACCCTGAAAAAATGGGTTGCCACCCAAATACCCACCTTGTGCAGTCTGCTGAGTCATCCCCATCGCTGGGTTAGAGCCTGCGCGTTCGTACACATCAGCAAAGCCACCTAATGCTGGGTTGGTTGCCGTTTGTAGAGCGCCTACAGTCTGCTGCGCTCCTTGTGTAAGAGGACTACCTGCCATCGATCTTTGCTGAGCGGCCTGCATACCCGTTTGGGTCATCTGCGATGGGCCAACATATGTTTGTCCAGGATAGAACTCCATTGGACCAGCTTGATATAGACGTTGAGACTCGCTCAAACCGTAATCTACATAAGGCTTGACCGTTGGGTCTAGTTCCGTCTTAACTGTTTGCGTGCCGCCGCCGCTGCTGCCACCCATAGACATATTAAATCTCCTTTACCCAACCACGTGGGGAAAATCCAAGTTTTCTAGCAACCTTATCCCATCCTGGTCGCCACGATTCAAAAGTAATTTTTGTGCATTTACCTTTGACCATATTTTCTATCTCATCAAACGCTTGCATCATATTAGTTAAACGTCCGTAAGCGCACCATATATGAAAAGTGTCACCATTCACGTACCCAACAATAAAACCAACCGCTTGATCGTTTTCTATCCATAACCACAAGTTAGCACGATTCCCAACAAGCGAGGCATACACATCTTCCGTTATCCACCACTCTGGTGACTTTCTCAGGATGTGATCTAAACCTTTTTTAACAAAAGACCATGCACCCCTAACGTCATGCGGTTCAACAATTCTATACATTAACCCACCACAATATAATCGTATATTTTATCTGTTGAAACATTACCTGTATGCAATATGGTTGCTGAGCCATATGCTTGAGCTGATATATAAACTCCCGTTGCTCCAGCAGAATCCGCTGTTTTCGGTATTAACACAATTTTACTGCTTGGGCTTATACGCTCATCTGTCAAAGTTGTTGTGGCCCCAGTTGCTAACGTAACCGAACCAGTGTTGTTTGTTTTTCCGTTTAAGGTGTTATTAACAATTTCTGACACATCCCTAGCGGTTCCACCCTGTGGTGGGAGTCCCCTAAACATTATCTGCCACTCACTGGTTGAACTTCAATATCCACCGCCATAGCTGTTGTCCAGTTGCCCGTAGGTTTTACCCTGAGCCTGTGATACCTGCCAATAGACCTAAGAGGGACACGGTTCTCAGATGACGCAGAGTTATCTGAGCTAAAGTTAACCCCCCCATCTAACCGAAATCTACTAGCAACCGCTATATCAGCAGACCCACCCTCAATTTGGGGAAAAGCCATCTTGGTAATAGACTGCATTCCTTCCTCGAAATCGCCCGTTACTAACTGAGGCAACATAGGCGTACCAGCAAATAAGATAATTTGAGCGTCCCTAACTCCTGCAAACAACGATTTACCACCCGCCCACAGCCGAGAATCTAACGAGGCTGGAACACCCTCTAGGCTGGTGTAAATATCTAACTGTTCAAGCGTAGTCCCTACGGTAGAAACGTTACACACAAAATGCGCCGTTGTAATTCCATAGCTCCATTTACCTGTTTGCCAGTTGTACATTAAAATAGTCTGCTCTGCGTTTGTGTTCGGGTAACACCAAGCCACTATGTTGCGAGTGGGGTCAATCGACGTAGACATCTTATCTAACTTACCCTCGTCTACGTCGTCAAAGAACCATCGGTCTACCTTCTCTGCGCCGATTGGTGTAATGGTATTTCCGTCGCATACATAAAAGCCATCAGCGGACAAAAAGAAAGTTCTGGCTCCATACTGCACAATGCTGTTGGGTTCATAACAACCCAGATTGCGTGAAATGGCATCGAACTGAAAGAACAGAGGGCTGCCAATGTACGACATGCGATAAGTAGATGAATCCAATAATACTAAGCCAAACTCGCCCCCTGTAACTCCACGTATGTTGCCACCGTCTGGTATGTCTTGGAAATCTGATTGAGAAGTTGTACCAGGAGTCCAATCGGTTTCATCGTTGATGTCTGACCAGTAAATTCTGTTCGGGTAACTAGAGTTGTTTGCTGCCACCACAAAGTCGCGCACAACCGTCACGAATCTTGCAACAGGGGCGGACGCTGATAAGTCTGCCCATGCCGTTGAAGTGCCGATAGTCCAGCCTTGTAGATCGTCGTTTCCGTTAGCAGCCACCAAAACTTTACCGAATTGCGTAAAGTTCCACCGAGAAACACCCGTGTATCCGCCAGCCTTAGACACGTCGTCTAAATCTAGATCGTTCGGGTCAAACTTAAGCAGTTTAGAATCCCCGCCAGCAAACAATTGAACGGTGTCTCCAAACTTACCCGCAACAGCCGTTAATAAGTCCTCGGACGCACTGTTTGAAAACACTTCTACCGATGGCAGTGGCCCGTAACCGTTCAGCACTGGGACAACATTTTTTGCATCTGTCAGTGCCCCCGTTAATCCAGGCTGGTCTGGTAACCATTCGCCTAGTACTAGCCTCTTTGTAGCCATATGTTTGTCCCTTCAGGCACGACTGTCCAGTTTTCGCCGATCAACTCAGCATTGATCTCATAAACTGCCAAACCATTGACGCTGGCAGACGTAACAAATGTGACTTGAGTATCTAGGTTAACAGTAGCCAATGCATTCATATCCGACACAGCCGAATATATAGCAATTGGGCTAAACACTATTGTAGCGTCACCCTCAACAGAACTAGAGATAAGCCTGATACGGATAGCGTCTGCATTAACCGTTGCCTCAGCAGAAACGGAAGCGTCAGCAAATGTAAATCTATTCGCGTCTAGGTTAACGATAGCTACGCTAGTTACGCTTGATTCTGCTACAGCAGTTAAGAAAGCGTCTGCGCTAATAATCGCTTGGCCAGAAGCAGATAGGTTTACAAATACGATAAGGGTTGTGCTTGCCTGAACCGACGCGACGACATTGATATTAGATGCCGCTAAAAACCTAGCTACCGCATTGGCATTAACACTAGCCACGCCAGAGGCAAATGCACTTACCTTATCTTGCAAAGGTGCTGTTGATACTGGAAATGTTGATAGTGGTGCAAACCCTAACACGATTAGCCCACTTCTTTAGTGCTTAACCAAGTATCAACAAGAGATTTTGCTAACAATCTAAAGTCTTGGTAATCCGCATAATCCTGTGGCTTTATAACTTGATTGTTAATAGTTGCAATCTCTGCCCCCGTGTCATACACCGAGCCAATTACTTTTTCAATAAGATCCCCACGTTCATCATAAATTGAACACAATGCTTCGTTGGCTTCCCATTGAGTTAATTCTTCATCATTAACGCTTGGTGCTGTAACTTGCTTAATGTTCCAACGTATGCGTAGTTCTTGTGCAGAAACAGCGTAGCCCTCTGGTTTTTCGGTTGAATACATTTTCATATTGCGCCTCTAAGTTGTTTTGGGTAAAGATTACGCAATGGTAACGTATGTGTTCGCCAAAGCATTTTTGCGCTACACGGTTTGCACCACCCTTTGTAAGCCATAATTCTACTTAAATCACCGTCTTGGTTGCCGCTTCTTTTTTTTACTGTCTTACAAGCTGTTTTAAACTTCATTTTAATTGAAGTTCTTAGTCTTGTGCTGTATGGCGTAAAAACGTAACCAACAAAATCTAAACCATGCTTTTTAATATTGTAAATGTTCCATGTGTTTTTAATGTTTAAACCCAATAATTTTAACGTTGCCACCGCCCTAACTTTATAAGCAAGTAGCTTGGCTTTTGAGTCAGACATAAAAACAATGTCGTCACAATACCTAAAATAACCCGCAGGTTTAACTTCTTGCTTTACCCACCAATCAAAATTGTTTAAATACAAATTACCTAAGTGTTGGCTTGTGTAGTTTCCAATTGGTAATCCTTTTGTGCTGTCAATAATATTGTCAAACAGCCATAATGTCTGTGTGCATTTAATTTTACTGCGTATCATTAACTTTAATTTATCGTTATCAACAGATGGATAGTATTTTTCAATATCTATTTTTAACGCATAATTAGGACATTTATCCGACCTAACTACCTTCATCACTCTACGCATGGCGTCAGACGTTCCTCTGCCAATAATTGATTGATAGGTATCTCTAATAAAACTTGATGTAAATATTTTACCTGTCACGTTTAGCAATGCGTGCTGAACAATCCTATCTGGGTAGTACGGCAATTTGTAAATTGTCCGCATTTTCCTACCGTCAAACCTTTCTTCAATTTCATACGGGCTAGTCGTAAAAGTCTTATCAATTAACATTTTCTGAATCGCAAAGCAATGTTTATCTATGTCTTTATCAACCATTTTTACTTCCGCATAAAATGCTTTGCCACGTCTAGCTTGTTTATGAGCGAGTTTAATGTTGTCTATATTTGTAATGCGCTCAAAAAGGTTTCCATAGCGTTTCATCGCTGATGCTCTCCCAGACGTTCGCATAGGCTTTTGACCATGTTACCAGCCTGTATTGGATAGACGTATTCGCCCTTTCGAGCAGGGGTTAAATTTCGGTTACTGCTTACAGCGTGCTGACCACCAATATTACGATTAGCATTAGAAGAATCATTATTCGAATTTAAGTAGAACGTACCTGCATTCGTGCCATTATTAGCATTACTGCCCACAATCACAACCTGATTCAACATGAAATTTAACCCCTTTACAACTTAAAAACACTAAAAAATAATGGTCGCCCTAGCGGGCGAGCCGACCACCAACAGTACGATTAGCATCAGAAGAAACAAGAGTCGAACCTAAGCAGAACGCACCCGCAAGCGCGCCATAATTAGCAGCACCGCCCACAAGCACAACCCGATTGCTTGACGCCGATGCATAATGATAATCTGTTATGTAAGTAGTAGAGCCGCCACCTGAATTGGTCGAACTTAAAAAGTAAGGGTCAACGGTTGTTGACATATCTCGAATGTAACCTGATGCCGTTGGAAAGCTACTAGTTACTAACTCCATGCCTGTTGCCGTATTATCGGCAAAGAAAGCCGCATTATTAGTGATGTGAACATTACCCGTAACTGTGACGTTGACATTGATACCGTCAGCCCAATTCCAACAATTACCGTAAAAGTTTTCAATACCACGATATTTCATAAACGATGTGCCAGGCTTTGCATTTACGCCTGCACCTGAAGTGGTATTAGTAGAGCCGTTGGCAATCGAATCACCTGCACCTGCTATGGTATGTGGGCTGTCAGTTTGGTTGCCGCTTGAAGATATATAACTACCGTTTGTATTACCAGCACCCAAAATATCTTGCGAGTAAAACGATTGGTGTTCAACAACAAACAACAATTGAATTGCAGACCATAAATCATAATCAAGTTGTCTCCAACCCGCACCTTTATTTGCCGAAAGCGTTCTAAATTCAGCACGGGTCAACCCAACCATTGGATATACGCCTTTTACTGATGCTAATTTGTCACCTGTTACTGGCGTTACATTGACCCCGACACCACTGCCGCCATCATTGTTATCGTAGTTCAGCCCAGAAATATAAGCAGACGCCGATACATCATACACGCAAGCATCGTATGCCCCCATGTAACGATAATCAACCTCTTGCGTGTCTTTGATAAACGCAGGGTGAATAACAAAACCAGATTGAGTAACAGCAGATATTTGTCTAGTAGCTGTTGTTGTTGCGTATATGTTGCGGAAATAAAATTTGGGTATTTCGACCATTACATCACCGTCTGTACCAGTCAAGTCTGAACTAGTGCCATCTGCTTTTTGAGTCCAATCGTTAGGGTTTAAATAATAATTAACAGTTCCATCAACATTTACAACACAACCCCGAATACGGTCATGTATAGATGTAATAATTTGCTTGCGCCCACCAACCGCATTTGGCGTAGATGTTCCTGAATCCCAAGCAAACGAACCAGTAATATTAGTTATATCACCAAGAACGGTTAAATTGCCCGGCAACACAACATTATCGTCAGAATTTAAAAGAACAGCCTTGTCCGCAGGGTAAGTAACAAACACCTCTTTGTTACCCGCAGAGAAAGACACCAAAGAATCTGCGTTAGACGATTGAAGAACCGTATTTCTTGATAACGTCGTACCCGATGCAGTATATACACCGATGCCTATTTCCCACTCGGTGTCGACTGCCGTGCCAACAATGGTGTAGTAACACTCGTTACCATCACCAATCGCCGCAAATGATTGAAACCCATCAACAGCACCGCCAAGCGTTACCGTTCCAGTACCTGTTGTAACGCTTGTTTCTTTGACACGATCAGCTATCACTAAAGCCATTTTCTTTCCTTAAGCCAAGGTTACTGTAAGGTTGCCTGCCTCAATCTTCAAGATGTCGCCTGTTTCAATAGTCTTGCTATTGTTTAGC
>Ga0208903_1001297_pt1 | contig 14710 bp, 9 predicted proteins | sample AntAceMetag02UKJ_FD_184769 | JGI IMG/M metagenome (GOLD analysis project Ga0208903, IMG submission 184769) | Saline lake microbial communities from Ace Lake, Antarctica - Antarctic Ace Lake Metagenome 02UKJ (SPAdes) (version 2) | ecosystem: Environmental > Aquatic > Non-marine Saline and Alkaline...
AAAGTAGAAGACGAGGAAATTGAAGCACAACTGGCAAAATTGGAAGCCACTAAAAGAGAAAACGAGCAAATGAACAAAGCTGTAGCACCCCAAAAAGACACCATTACTTTTGATGATTTTAGCAAACTGGATATACGTGTAGCCACAATTATAGAGGCCGAGAAAATGCCAAAAGCGAATAAATTATTGGTCTTAAAGGTAGATACAGGTCTGGACGTTCGTACTATTGTTTCCGGTATTGCAGAAAGTTTTAGTCCAGAAGAAATTGTGGGCAAGCAAGTAACGGTATTGGTCAATTTAGCGCCGCGCGCCCTTAGAGGTGTGGAAAGCGAGGGCATGATTCTCATGACCGAAAATAGCGATGGGAAATTGGTTTTTGTGAATCCTGATACTTCGGCTGCGGACAGTACTGTTGGGGTTCCGAACGGGGAAGGGATAAGTTGATGAAACCGTTTATTTTATGCTAGATGTCATTTCGAACACAATCGAGAACCTAGGAACACGAATAGTTATCTAGGAATTTCATTATAATAATTATCCCAATAGTGAAAATTACGGTTTTGAACAAGTCAAGAACTCAGGAAAAACGAAGGGGTCTTGACTGCACCACCCAATGTGCAAAACAGGCTCTGCCGGACAAAACCCTTATATTAACATATGATATGAAATAATCAAGTTTTATGCACCTCATCCCCTACATCCTAAAATACACCCAACTCCCCGAAAAAAGCATCCAAAATACCCTAGCCTTGCTCAATCAAGATTGTACGGTGCCTTTTATATCCCGCTACAGAAAAGAACGTACGGGGAATCTGGACGAGGTGCAGATTGGGGCCATTGTACAGTTCAAAGAGCAATTCGAGGCGTTGGAAAAGCGAAAGAAAGGGATTATAAAGTCGGTAGAAGAACAAGACGCGCTTACTCCGGAACTTAAAACTAAATTCGAATCGGCCGAGGATTTGGTACAGCTGGAGGATCTTTACCTTCCGTTCAAGAAAAGTAAAAAGACGAAGGCGGAAGTGGCACGGAAATACGGATTGGAACCCTTGGCAAAGATCATTATGGCACAACGTTCGGAGGAGATTGAGCACATCGCCAGCCAGTACGTGAACAAAGAAGTGCTAAACGAGGACGAGGCCATGGAAGGTGCCCGACACATTATTGCGGAATGGATAAACGAACGTACCGACATCCGTAATCAGTTAAGAAACCAATTGGAACGTTTCGCCCTGATTACAACAAAGGTCATATCCACCAAAAAAGATGATCCTTCGGCCGCGGTCACAAGTGAAAAAGCTCAGAAATACCGTGACTATTTTGACTGGAGCGAGGCCTTGAACCGTTGTCCCTCGCATCGGTTTTTAGCGATTGCACGGGCAGAATCGGAAAAATTCATTCGCATTAAAATAGAGATCGATGAGGAAAAGGCTCTAGAACGTATAGAAGAGCGCATTATCAAAAATCAAAATTCCCCTTCCGCAGCACACTTAAGATTGGCCGCAGCGGACGCCTACAAAAGATTGTTATTCCCCTCTTTGAGCAACGAACTACTAAAAAGTGCCAAAGAAAAGGCAGATGAGGATGCCATTGCCGTTTTTGCCAATAATTTAAGGCAATTATTACTGGGCGCACCTTTGGGCGAAAAGCGCATCTTGGCTTTAGACCCAGGTTTTAAATCGGGTTGTAAATTAGTTTGTTTGGATGCCCAAGGAAATTTGGTGCACAACGAAACCATATATCCACATGCACCCCAAAACGATGTTTCGGGAGCGATAAAAAAACTGAGTTCATTGGCCAATGCCTATAAGATTGAAGCGATTGCAATTGGCAACGGCACTGCTTCCCGCGAAACGGAACGTTTGGTCAAAAAAGTGATTTTCAATAATCCCATGGAAGTTTTTGTGGTAAGTGAAGCAGGAGCATCTATATATTCCGCATCAAAAATTGCCCGTGACGAATTTCCAAATTATGATGTTACCGTAAGAGGTGCCGTATCCATTGGTAGAAGGCTTTCCGACCCTTTGGCGGAATTGGTAAAAATCGACCCAAAATCCATAGGCGTGGGACAATATCAGCATGATGTGGACCAAACCAAGTTAAAGAATTCCTTGGACAGGGTTGTGGAAAGTTGTGTGAATTCCGTTGGTGTAAACATCAACACCGCAAGCGTTCCCTTGCTCAGTTATGTGAGCGGCATTGGTCCAAAATTGGCGGAAAATATTGTAGCGCACAGAAGTGAAAATGGTGCATTTTCTAATCGAGACGACATAAAACAAGTCGCTAGATTGGGCAGTAAAGCCTTTGAACAAGGAGCTGGTTTTTTACGCATAAAAGACGGAGGAAATCCCTTGGACGATTCCGCCGTGCACCCGGAACGCTATTCCGTAGTACAAAAAATGGCGAAAGACCAAAAATCGGATGTTCTACAACTCATAGGAAACAGATCCGTCCTAAAGGAAATCGACCTTAAAAAATATTGTACCGAGGACTTAGGCCTACCAACCTTGGAAGACATTTTGCAGGAGCTGGAAAAACCGGGACTGGACAGGCGCGAAAAGGCAAAGGTGTTTACCTTTGACCAAAATATACGTTCTATTAAAGACCTACGGGAAGGGCAATTACTGCCCGGAATCGTTAACAACATTACCAATTTTGGCTGTTTTGTGGATATCGGTATCAAGGAAAGTGGACTTATCCATGTCTCCAATCTATCCGATAGCTTCGTAAAGGACGTTAGTGCCCACGTCAATCTACATCAGCAAATTATAGTAAAAGTACTGGCGGTGGATATTTCAAGAAAGAGGATTCAATTGGCGATGCATAGAAAATAGTTTTTGGCTTTAGGCTGTGCGCCTTCCACTACCAAATAAATCGACCCTAGCGTAAGGTAAGTTGGCGAGGTGCTTTAAAAATAGTTCTGAAAACTATAAAGTACTATTAGGAATAAGCAATCTGCTTCTTAGGAAAACGATGCCCTAAACAAATAGATTACTTCGTCCTTGTTTTAATCGTTTCGGTAACTGCTTTAGACTTTCATTAAAAATCCACTGTCATGCTCATCGTGGTTATTGAGCAATGTCGAAATACAGTCGAAGCCCATTTTGGTAACGAGGGTCTCCGACTGCGCTCAGACTGACAAAATAGTTATCATCCACTCTCGGGTTTCCTATTCTAATAAAGGTCGTCGCAAAGTTTGGGAAAACCAGAGATGCGAACAGCTCTCAATTCTGCGCCCGAAACAAACGATCATTGATACTGCTCCCTAAACCCTCTTCGGGGAAACGCTCGGCGATAATTAAATCAAGATTTAATGTGTCAAGTTCATGCAAGGTAGCAAATAGGGTTTTTGCAGCTTCTTCCAAGTTTCTGGTCGGAGACAAAACTTTGATGATTTCCGCTCCTAAAAAAGCATCGGAATAAAAGGAAAGTATTCCGATACGCTTATGGGTATTAATTTCAATACTTGTTTGAATATCATTACTGATAATTAGTGGCGTGCGCGGAGAATAATGCTTCAATAACATACCGGGTGCCTGGGGAGCGGTTTCATTTTCTGTTATCAAGGTCACTTTTCCCGCAACCGCTTCGATAGCCTCAATGGAAATTCCTCCTTTACGGTATACTATTGAGTTTTCGCCCTCAAAACCTACTATGGTAGATTCGAGACCCACTTCACAGGGGCCTCCATCCAAAATAGCAGGGATGCGGTCGCCAAAATAATGCGCCACATGCTGGGCAGATGTCGGACTCACTTTCGTAAACGGATTGGCGCTAGGGGCGGCCAAGGGAAACGGCAGTCCTTTTAACAGCTCCAATGTCAACTTATGATTGGGCATGCGTACACCAACAGTAGGTTTGCCACCGGTAATAATAGCGGGAACGGTATCCCTTTTTGGCAAGATCAAGGTCAAGGCTCCGGGCCAAAATTCCTTTGCCAGTTGCATGGCTTTATCCGGAATATCGGTTGCCAGTTCCTGCAATTGTGCGATATCATGAATATGTACGATCAAGGGATTAAAAAGTGGCCGACCTTTCATTTCAAAAATTTTACTAACCGCAACTTCATCAAAAGCGTTCGCCGCCAGCCCATATACCGTTTCGGTGGGTATCGCGACCAACTGATTGTCTTTCAACAACTGTTGGCAAAAAGCGATATCTGTGGTAATAGCGTTATGCATGGTTGCAAAGGTAGTGTAGGATTATACTATTCTAATAGGTTTATCTTTGTAGTATGGATTTCCGCCTTCGCGGAAATGAAAAAAAATATGTTACGAATCGCTTTTCATCCCATTTACAAACATTCCTTGCCAGAGGGGCATCGATTTCCGATGCTTAAATACGAGCTGTTGCCCAAGCAGTTGTTGCATGAAGGCACTTGTGAGGACGCCAACTTTTTTGAGCCCGAAATCCCCAATGACAAATACATTGTAGCCGTGCATGAACCGGAGTATTTTTATGACTTGCTGAACATTAAGATACCACCAAAAGAAGCCCGAAAAATAGGATTCCCGCTTACAGAAGCTTTGGTGGAACGCGAGCGTATTATTGCCGATGGCACCATGAAAGCCTGCGAATTTGCCTTGGAACATGGCGTGGCTATGAATATTGCTGGAGGAACGCACCACGCATATACAGACCGCGGGGAAGCCTTTTGTATGCTGAACGACCAAGCGATAGGTGCACGTTATTTACAGGCCAAAAAATTAGCAGAAAAGATACTGATTGTCGATTTGGATGTGCATCAGGGCAATGGCACGGCAGAAATTTTTCAGGATGATGCTTCGGTGTTTACCTTTTCCATGCATGGAGCAGCGAATTATCCGTTTAAAAAGGAAAAATCGGATCTGGATATTCCGTTGGAGAAAGGCACATCGGATTCCGACTATTTATCCATCCTAAAAAAAACACTACCAAAACTGATAGCCCAAGAACGACCGGATTTCATTTTCTACCTCTGTGGCGTAGATGTTATTGCGAGCGATAAATTGGGCACTTTGGGACTTAGTGTTGAAGGTTGCAAACAGCGGGATACATTTGTGCTGGAAACCTGTCACAAGCTCCAAATTCCATTACAATGCAGTATGGGCGGTGGGTATTCCCCGGACATCAAGACCATTGTAGATGCCCATGCCAATACCTTTAGGGTGGCGCAGCAGATTTATTTTTAGTTTGTTTTAAATCTGGTGGATTTGAGATTTTATAATTTAAGTGGCGCTATAAGCGTATTTCGGTTAGACTGTCATTCCGACGTAGGAAGAATCCCTCCTCTAGCTCTATGCCAAGAACTGATCACTGATAAAGGTTAAAAACGGTATCCCCAAATAGAAAGCTATTCCTACCTACTTCGCAAAATAAATATAGATACCCACCACAATGACCACAATGGTCAAGCCAACGTGCATTACATATTTATAGGGCTCGATACTCACCTGCTTTGTGTATTGAAGTTCGAACGGTTCTTTTCTAGGCTTAAAGTACCCGATGATGAGCATGATGATGATATTGGAAACAAACAGAATCGCCATAATATGTAAAAAGTGCGGATATGCATCGGCTTCTACCATGGCCAATTCAGAAGCATCCGTTATGCCGGACGCCTTTGCCTGATCTAACGCCGTACCAACAAACTTGGGTTTTAGGAAAAACTGACTCAAAATATACAAGGCGGAACCCGTTACAATCCCGATTTTAGCAGCAATTGCCGGTACTCTTTTCGTAAGATATCCTACCACAATAATCGTAAAAATGGGAATACTATAAATTCCGTTGATTTCTTGTAGGTAGTTGAACAAACTACCCGCATTGGCGATCAAAGGCGCAATAAACATCGCTGCCAAGGCCAAACATACGCCAAAAATCTTTCCGTATTTTACCACGGTGGCCTCAGGTGCATCCTTGTTGATGTGCTGTTTATAAATATCGATACCGAACAAGGTCACAGAACTGTTAAGCACACTATTAAAAGAACTTAATATGGCACCGAACAATACCGCAGCAAAGAAACCGATCATGGGTTTTGGCAATACCGCCCTCACCAATTCTGGATAGGCAAGATCACTGGAGGCCAGACCCCCTTCAAAATAATGGTAGGCTATCATTCCCGGTAGTACTAGGATAACTGGCCCTAAAATCTTTAAAAAAGCGGCCAATAGTAGTCCTTTTTGCCCTTCGGCCAAGTTCTTGGCTCCCAAGGCCCGTTGTATAATTTGTTGGTTGGTGCCCCAATAAAAGAGCTGTACGAGCATCATACCCGTAAAAATAGTGGCAAAAGGCACTTCCTGACCATGCTCTCCGGTGGAATCGAATCGCTCTGGATTGGCAGTCATTAAGTTGTCTAAACCTGCCATGACACTACCATCGCCAATGGCCATCAAACCAAAAACGGGAATTAAAAGACCTCCAGTAAGCAGACCAATGGCATTAATACTGTCCGATACCACTACGGCCTTCAATCCGCCAAAAACGGCATAAATAGAGCCAATGACTCCAATACCCCAAATACAGGACACCAGGGCGGTCTTCTCCGAAATACCGAACATGCCCGGAATATCGAACATGCCACTAATGGCCACGGATCCGGAGTATAAAATTACCGGAAGCAGTACCACCACATAACCGGTTAAAAACAGACCGGAAGTAAGGGTTTTTGTAGTCACATCAAACCGATCGGCCAAGAATTGGGGTACGGTTGTGAGTCCGCCTTTTAAATATCTCGGCAACAGTAATACAGCGGTAACGACCATGGCAATGGCGGCCAAAGTTTCCCATGCCATAACGGAGAGGCCGTCCTTATAGGCGCTTCCGTTGAGGCCCACAATCTGTTCTGTAGAAAGATTCGTCAGCAAAAGTGAACCCGCTATAACCCCTGCGGTAAGGCTTCGACCGCCTAAAAAATACCCGTCCGATGATTTTTCATCCGTAGTGCGCGTGGCGTACCATGCAATAATGGCCACCAAAGCGGTAAAGCCCACAAAAGAAAATATAGCTAAAAAGTCCATAAAACGTTGGTTATTTGGTTATTGGCTTATTGTATATTAATTTTTTCAATGACCCTGAACAACATCCATCTGTATAAGAAGTATTTGCCGGAGTAATTAAGATGGACTAATATAACACATCCCAAAGAAGCAGACCAATTTTCATTTGAATAATAATAGCGTCCGAAATCCGAACTGCAAAAATTACCAGTTCATATCAATTTCTATTTTTAGGCCATAAAATAAAAACTTTCCCTACTTTTAATACAGCAACCAAATAATCACCGCCATGAAAAAAATTGTGTTTCTTTTATCCTTGTTCCTTTGTGTAGGGATCTTCGCCCAAACGCCCTCCACAAAACAATCTCCCGTATTGTCCGAAGCTTTGGCAGCATCACAGGGAATGTCTCCCGAAAGATTGTCTAAGATAGACGCCATGTTACAAGAGCATATCACGAAAAATGAACTTCCTGGAGCGGTGGCCCTAATTGCCCGAAACGGGAAAATTGTATTTCACAAGGCCTATGGCATGGCCGATGTAAAAAGTAAAAAAACCATGGAGAAAGATGCTATTTTTAGAATTGCCTCCCAAACCAAGGCCATTACCTCCACGGCTGTACTCATGTTGTGGGAAGAAGGCAAATTTAAATTGGACGACCCAATATCCAAGTACATTCCGGAATTTGACGAAGCACAACTATTGGATGCTTTTAACGAAGCCGATAACACCTACACTACAAAACCGGCCAAAAACCAAATTACTATCCGCGATCTGATTACCCACACTTCAGGAATCGGTTATGGGGTTATTGATGGCGATGAGCGATTTAAACAACTGTATGCCAAGGCAGGGATCACGGATTTGTTCACTACAGAGAACATTACTATTGGCGAAAGTGTAAAGAAACTGGCAAAACTACCGCTGCACCATGAACCGGGCGAGGCCTATACCTACAGCGAAGGATTGGATGTATTGGCCTATTTTGTAGAAGTGGTTTCTGGAACGCCGTTCGATGTTTTCTTGAAAACCCGCATTTTTGAGCCTTTGGGGATGGAAGATACCTGGTTCTACCTGCCCAAGGAAAAACACGATCGTTTGGTGACCGTGCATAAAAAGGAAGAGGGTACATGGGTAAAGTACCCCGTTACCTTTTATGATACCGATTACCCGATAAAAGGAGCCAAAACTTTTTTTTCCGGTGGTGCCGGACTGTCAAGCACGGCAAAGGATTATGCTACCTTTTTACAGCTTTACCTCAACCAGGGTGAACTTAACGGAGTGCGATTGCTTAGTAGAACCACAATAAAGAGTATTATGAGTAACCAAATTGGCAGCATTTGGGATGGTGGCAAGGATTACGGACTCGCATTTGGATTGATCAATGAAAAAGGAGCTGCTGCCGGTGGCGCAGGCGGGGAAGGCACTTTTGATTGGGGCGGCTATTTCAACACCCAATATTTCGCGGATCCGGTAGAAAATATCATCGGTATCCTTATGAAACAGACCCAAGGCCCTGTAAACGACGAAACCGGCTGGAAGTTTAGGCAAATGGTCTTTGCTGGGATTAATGATTGAAATGTTAAGTGCAAGTTCAAGTGTCAAGTTCAAGTGTCAAGCCCGTCCGCCGGATGAGGGTTCAATTCAAACACAAATCCAAACTCAAATATCAAATTCAAAATATAAATCAACCGTCTTTGTGAGGCCGTTTTTAGGAGAAGAAATCTGTTTAATTCTTTATAGTCGAAGGGTTGAGTCTGGCCTCCGAAGCAACCAACCAACCAAGAACCAAGATAAAATATAAAAATCCATGTCTTTTCTCTTCTCTTTGCTCTCGAATTTACTACCGTCTACCGTCTACAAACTACCAGCCAAAAAACTTACCCATCCAACAAATACAATCCTAACTTAATTTTCCAATACGGGACTTTCTCCTCAAAATAATCGAAGTATTCTCGTAAACCTTCCGCATTGGGAAGCGCCTCCTTGGCTTTGGCTATGCTTCCCTGTTCGGGCTTGCTAAGAAATTGATATAAATCCAGCTCTGCTCCATCCGCATGCATTTTCATCAAGTGACCATAAATCGTGTTTTCGGAAAGCTCTCTTTTTTCCGCTATTTCTTGTATGGTACATCCATCTTGAAACAAAGCATATGACTGTTTATGGGTGGGTATCTTGCTCTTCGGTTTGGCCGCTTCGTAAGCGGCAATCTCCCTTAGGAAAACCTCGGCGTATTTTTCCAGTTTCGCCTGGCCTACACCCGTGATGTTCATGAACTCGGCCTCGTTCTTAGGTAGTTTGGCCTCCATGTCCTTTAGACTGGCATCGCCAAAAACAACATAGGCCGGTACGTTTTGCGCGGTGGCAAGTTGTTGCCGCAGTAAACGAAGTTTTTCAAACAATCCGGTTTTACTTGCCCTTGGGCTACGCTCCGATTTTTTACGGTCCCCCGCTTTTTCCAGAACTGCCAATTGTATCGGCTTCTTGGAGAACAGCACATCTTTGGCCAAAGGCGTAAGTCCCAAACGGGCGCCTTCCCTAAAATTGATGCTCAGCACGCCTTGGTTTAGCAGTTGCACCACGTACTGCTGAACATCCAACCATGAAATATCCCTAACCGCTCCGTAGGTTTTTACATGCTGATAGCCTTTATCGAACACTTGGGCATTTTTTGCGCCCCGCAGCACATCGATAACCGTACCCATCGGTTCACTTTCCTCTAAGCGTGCTATTGCGGAACATATTTTTTGGGCAAGGACAGTACCATCAAAATAAGCGGGCGGGCGTTGACATATATCGCAATTGCCGCAGCCCTCGGTCACATGCTCCCCAAAATAGTTCAAAAGTGCAATACGGCGGCAACTTAATGCCTCCGCAAATTGCTGCATGCGTTCCAGTTTGGCATATTCCACTTCGGCATTCTCACTTTCGGATATAAATCGGCGTAACTGCGCCACATCGCCAAAACTATAGAACAGCAGCGCATTGGCCGGCAGACCGTCCCTACCACCACGACCAATTTCCTGGTAATAACCTTCCACATTCTTTGGCAAGTTATAGTGAATGACCCAACGCACGTTACTCTTATCTATACCCATACCAAAAGCAATGGTAGCGGCGATAATAGGCACCTTATCCGTAATAAATTCTTCTTGTACTTTTGTACGCTCTTCAGAAGATAGCCCCGCGTGATAGGCTTTTGCAGCGTACCCGGCCGACCGTAATTTCTCGGCAAGTTTCTCCGTGCTATTGCGGCTTAAACAGTAGATGATACCGCTTTCATCAGGCCTTTCGTTCAGAAATTCCAGAATATGTTTGATGCGGTTTTGCGCAGGTCGTACTTCCAAAAATAAATTGGGTCGGTTGAAGGACGCCAAGTGTCGCGCTCCGTCCGCAATATGTAGCTGGTCGGCAATATCCTCTTGGGTAGTGCCGTCCGCCGTTGCTGTCAAAGCGATGATAGGAACATTTGGAAAACGTTCCTTTAGATTCCCCAATTGGGTGTAGGCCGGTCTAAAATCGTGTCCCCACGAAGAAATACAATGTGCCTCATCTATCGCGAACAAACTAAGGTTGATATTCTCGAACACCGCATGAAAAGTACCCAAACTCTCCGGTGCCACATAAAAAAGTTTAAGTTCCCCTTGCTTTAAGCTTGAAAAAATAGCTTGTTGCTGCTCTTGGGACTGGGAACTATTATAATACGCCGCCGCAATTCCGTTGGCCTTTAGTACATCTACTTGATCCTTCATCAACGCGATCAAGGGCGACACCACAATGGCCGTACCTTCCAAAGCCAAAGCGGACAACTGATAACAAAGCGATTTTCCGCCACCTGTAGGCATAATAGTCAACACATCCTTTTTAGCCAGTACGTCTTCAATAACCGCCAACTGGTTGGGCTTAAACGAGTCAAAACCAAAATGGGTTTTTAGTAAGGGGAGTAATTTTTCTTCTACGGCTGTTGTCATGGGTGTAAAAATAAGGATTGTGTAATTGGCATTATAGGCATAGTTATAGTAAGGCAAACTGTTTAATCGATTTTCCAAAATAACAGATCACCCGCCTACGGAATGGGCAGGCTTCCTCACGCCTACTCGTGAAGACGACATCGAACCGTCCTTGCCAGGCCTTTTTTCGGCCGAAGTAATCTGTTCAATTGAGGTTTCCGAGTTGTCCACCTGAGAAATATCCAGCAACGAGTTATTTCCGAGTTCCAAAATAACAGATCACTTCGTCGTACCTCCTCGCGAAGACGTAACCCGAGCCGTTTTTGCGAGGCTCTTTTTGGCCGAAGCAATCTGTTAAATCAACGTTTTCCTGTTGATTATTTTGAGAACTATTTAGTTATGTCTTCAAAACAAACGTAGTATGCCCTTTGGAGCAGGTAGGCTTCATAGTTCCTCCTCGCCAAGATATTATTTGTTTAATCAAAATAGAATAACCAGCCATCAGAGAAATCATCCCATTTCGGATTTGTTTTATTGATCAATTTTTCCTTTCGCTTACTATTGCCGGACTTTAGCTGCTTTTCTCATCCAATAGCTTGCTGGACGCTGATAAACTCCTCATAAAAAACTAACTTATCACAATTATATCTTGCCGTAAAACCTTTATAAAGTTTTGCCTTGTGCTGATATACCCTTTTTACCAAATTACTGGTTACGCCAATATAAATAACCGTATTGTTCTTATTGGCCATCAAGTAAACAAAAGATTTTTTCATTTTACATTTTGATTTTTATCGTCTTTGCGAGGCTCTTTTTTGGCTGAAGTAATCTATTGAATCAAAGTTTCCAAGGTCATTCTTGTGAGAAACATACAACAACAGACAAACTCCTTGTTCCAAACAAACAGATCACTTCGTCGTGCCTCCCCGTGAAGACGATATGGGCAGATAAATCCCCAACTGCCCTCAGGACAACTATTTCTAGAATGTCATCCTGAGCGCAGTCGAAGGACTTGATATGTACCCTACTTCCCCAACATCAACAATTCATTGCAGCGTACTTCCGTTATATATCTTTTCTCACCTTCCTTGGTTTCATACAAGCGGTGCATTAATTTGCCTTCTACAGCCACTTGCTTTCCTTTCGTCAAATAGTTTTCTACGATGTCGGCCGTCTTGCCCCAAGCTACGATATTATGCCATTGCGTGTCCTCTACTTTTTCACCTTTTGCGTTCTTGTAGCTTTCCGTGGTGGCGATGGAAAATTTTGCCAGTTTGGCGCCTCCATCCAAGGTTACGATTTCTGGATCCTGACCCAAGTTTCCGATTAACTGTACTCTGTTTCTAAGTGCGTTCATAATAATAAGTTTTAATGTTAAACAGTTTTTAATATCAAGCCACCTTGACTCGACACTGCAAACATAAAAGCACACTCTAAAAAGATTCGGTTATGAATTACTTACTTTCGTTTGTAATCGTTTGTTTTCGTTTAAAAACGTTTTTAATACTGATTTACAGTATATTACAATTCAGTCGATTTAAAAATTAATAGATGGCTTTTTTATGTTTCTAAATAGGATAACTGGGAATTCATCAAAATAAGGTGATAGACACCAGATGATAATCGTCGATTTTCTAATCAAATACGCTAATCTTAAATGGAAATCTAAGATATCACAGCTACCAAAAAATCTTGAAACCATCAATCTATAAATTGAATAAAAACATAAAAGGATTTTGTATTTGTTGCTGAAATTCTTTTGCGATTTTAATCATTATTCTGGTTGTTTGCATACTGCTTTTAGGGAATGCGTTTCTTATTAGTTAGAGCACATCACTATATCGTGAGTCATTTGGCACTCAACAGGATGCAGTCGTAAATAAATCTACCTGCCCTACTCATTACTATCGAAAGGGGAAATAGTATTGGTCTTGAGGCCTTACTAAAATATTTGGATAGCAAAACCCTTGTTGGTTTTGCAGAGGACGTATTGGCCGTGGAACCTCTAGAAGTCGATGAACCGCTGATTAAGCACCCGAATACATATATCGCGGCGCACGTTATCAGTTTAACGGCAACTTCCTATGCCCAAATGTGTGCCATGACCACGGAAAATACCTTGGCCATTTTGAAGTGACAGATGCCCACAAAAAATTGTATCTTCAACTATCAAGCCTTGGGAAGTACCTAACCATTATATCACCACTATGAAAACCAACCTATTACTTAATTCTTTTTGTTGTTTCATCTGTTTTTTAGGAAGTGCCCAAGTGTCCGTAAATCAGGACCGATTAGAGCAGCGCATTTTCGATTTGGCAAAATTCGGCTTGCAGCCCAATGGGGAAACAGAACGCGTAGCTTTTAGCGATGCCGATGTCGCGGCACAACAATGGGTAATAAAAACCTTGAAAGAACTTGGTTTAAAAGTCCATATCGATTATGTAGGAAATATTATTGGAAAACGCGAGGGAAAAAAACCAGCCTTAAAACCGATTTCCTTTGGCTCCCACATAGATCGTGTGCCTAACGGAGGAGACTATGACGGTTGTGTGGGATCCATGGCATCTTTAGAAGTTTTAGAAGTCCTCAAGGAAAATAAGATAAAAACGAATCATCCTTTAGAAATAATAATTTTCTCCAATGAGGAAGGAGGTGTTATGGGAAGCAGAGCCATAGCAGGACATTTAGGAAAAGAGGCGTTGTCTATTGTGAATTCAACCGGTTATTCTATGGCGGAAGGAATTATGCGACTCGGTGGGGATACTACGCGCATAGCAGAGGTAGCACGTAAAAAAGATGAAATCGCCGCATTTTTAGAATTGCACATAGAGCAAGGCGGTACGCTTGAAAAGGAAAACATTCAAATCGGAATCGTGGAAGGTATTGTAGGACTTGCATGGTGGGATGTTGAATTTACCGGTTTTGCCAACCATGCAGGCACCACTCCAATGAACGCAAGACAAGATGCTTTGTTGGCAGCGGCAAAATTTATTGTTGCTGTAAATGAGGTAACTACTAGTTTTGAGGGTGCCCAAGTAGGAACGGTTGGTAAAATTAAAGCAGAACCAGGCGCACCTAATGTGATTCCCGGTAAGGTGGTAACCAGTCTGGAGATTCGCGACCTATCATTAGAAATGATAGAAAAAGTATATAAGGCTATAAAAAGTAGAGCCAATGAAATCGCAAAGGCTTCCAATGTGCAAATTGAATTGCGACCTCTAGATACAACAGCCGACCCAGCAATTATGACAGTTACTATTCAGGATGAAATTGCTTCATCAGCTTCTGAGCTTGGTCTTACAACGAAAAGAATGCCTAGTGGGGCCGGACATGATGCACAAGATATGGCCTTGATTGCTCCTACCGGAATGATATTCGTGCCAAGTATAGGCGGAATAAGTCATTCGCCAAAAGAATTTACTTCTGCAGAAGATATGGCGAACGGAGCCAATGTCCTCTTGCACACTATTTTGGCCTTGGATAAAAAACTGGATTGAAAAGTACATCAAACCTAAAGGATTTACCTGGTTATACGTATCTTGTTAGCCTTGCGCAAAACAAGATAAAAATGAAATGAGCCATAACAATAAGCTGACAAAAACTTACATATGTAATGGCAAATAACACCATCCTGTAGGCTGATAGATTTTACCTATCTATTAAAAACAAATAAATATCAACAGATGAAAAAATTAACTACCCCCTTAATAATTCTCCTTTTATGTATCAGCACTATTTCTTGGTCGCAGACCACGGCAGATATTGTATCCGCCATGGAAAAAGAA
>Ga0208903_1001300_pt1 | contig 14679 bp, 17 predicted proteins | sample AntAceMetag02UKJ_FD_184769 | JGI IMG/M metagenome (GOLD analysis project Ga0208903, IMG submission 184769) | Saline lake microbial communities from Ace Lake, Antarctica - Antarctic Ace Lake Metagenome 02UKJ (SPAdes) (version 2) | ecosystem: Environmental > Aquatic > Non-marine Saline and...
ACATAAGCATTAAGGTAGATCATCCCTGAAAAATAAAGTCTGTCCATTGTAAGTAATATGAAAGTAACGTGTAAGAAATTCCTATGTAATGAACTTGTAATGGTTGCAAATGAAACTACAGTTTCAAAACCAAACTAATCGTTGAACATAGGTTTTAATTTAAATTCAAATAAACATGAAACAACGCTTGACACGCCACATCTTATACATCATATTATCCCAGTTAGTTGCAATTCTGCTTCTAATGTTTGCAAACCACTTGAAAAGGAATTATCCAAAATGGATGACAACAACACAATTAAAGCTGAAGAACTCCGGAAGCGTCATTACTTCGCACCCGGGGAAGCTGGAAGATCAGCCGCACAAGCCTACATCGGTGCGGTATCGGGAATTGAGGGCATTGAAGTAAAGTGGAACTTCGACAGCGAGAACCCTGAAATCCCCGATGATCACGCATTGATGGTGCAACCAGTACAACGGCGGAACCCAGAAAAGGGCGAAGCCATGTTGCTTGACCAAATCATCGTTGCCCACGTGCCAAGTATTGAAGCCATCCTGGCTCACGAAAAGGGTCAAAGCTTCGTTCAAGGCATCTTGGAAAAGCAGCTTGGCGACAAGCTAAAGGCAGCGCTTTCCGCTGATCCAATTGAGTTCCCGTCCACGTTGGTCGGCTTCATTGAAAGTACTCGTAAGTCCGAGAGCCTGGAAACGTTCAACGAGATCAGCAAACCAGTGCTGGCGTTCTTGAAGAAGCAAGGCTTGAAACATATCACTAAGCCAATGCTCAAGAGCTTGATGCAGTCTGCTTCGTTTGCTGAAAGCCAGTACGAGAAGATCAAACAGGAACAATGGGTATTTGTTCTTGATCGGATGATTGATCTGTCCAAAGAGAAGGACCTTGATCCGAGTATCTTGGAACACTGGAAGGCAACACGTGATCAGGTCGAAGTGTCTATCGTTGATGATGTTGACTTCGAGGAAGCGTTTGCCGGTTTCGCTGGAGACTAGCAGCTTCGTAAACTAACACCTGAAACACTAAGCCCGCCCGGTTGTAATGACTTGGCGGGCTTTTTTGTGTCCAATGCGTAAAGTCCTATAACATACATAAGAACGAATAGTTATTGAACAGTTTGAAACTACAGTTGACAAAACAGCTAAACGAACTTACTTTCGAAAATCCCACAACACACATAAAGAGGTACAAGACTATGGCTAAACTACAGTTGACACGCCCCGAAGTGATCTATCTTAAAGAGGCACTAGAAAAGGCAATCAATTCTGAAATAGGTAATCAACTAGAAGCCACTCGATCAATCGCCCAGGTCGCGCAGAACCTTAAGATCAATGTTTGGAACGATATCTTATTTAATCTAAATGCGCTTTTAATTAAGTAAGGGGGTTGACCGATTGAAACTGTGAGACTAAGGTGTACCTACGCTAACGGAATGGCCGGAAGCGCAACGAAAGAAGATACAAAACATTATGACTACTCAAACCACAGAAAATCATAATCACATTCGGTTGACCCACGGTACAACTTCAAAGATGATCGAAACTTCTGGAACATTCTTTGAAACCATGCAACTTGTATCCGAGTACATTACGCATTGTGTACCAGTTGAGGACCGCAATGATATCAGTATGAAGATACTAGCCCGCAAGAAATGGGACTGGGTTGATGAGGAATTTGAGGCAAGCGAAGTCTCACAAAATAACGCATCGGTTATCGCGGCACTGGTGATCGACGCGACCGAAGATTACGTAAACTAAGATCACCGGCCAGGGAGGGGAGAGCTTCGGTTCTCCCTTTCTTTGCGCCCATCATTGCGAATGATTATTAAACGCGTTCTAAACAAGGGGGGCCTATCCCCCCATCGCCTATAAAGGTGGCCGCCTATAAATAACTCTCACGCAATTTAATCCTAAAATTTTTTAGATATACCGGATAACCATTAGTTTGCAAGTAGATACTTACATGATCATTTCAGAATAATTACGTTGCCATTACAAACTGTTTGGTGTATACTTTTAGAATGGAATGTAATGTACCTGTAATGGATACGTAAGTAAATGGTTGATACTGTTAAGCTCCATACGACGATTGCGAACATGGTTGCGTTTGGTGTGAGCCAACGGCAGATTGCAGACACGGTTGATCTAGATGAATCACGTATCTCCCAGATTATGGATACGGACGAGTATAAAGCTATCCAGACTGTGGTGTTGAATGACACCTTTGAGTTCGACCATGAGATGAATGAAGGTTGGGACACAGTCGAAGCGAAAGCTTTGAGTATCATACACGCGAACTTGGATTGGAATAAAGACCCTGAGTTTGCCTTAAAGGCGGCAGCTATGTCGAATAGAGCAAAACGCAGAGGTAATCTAGGGAATAACAATCCTATTGTTCCTCAAGATGCGGGGCGGGTTATTATTAACTTGTCTCAGCGGTTCGTTACTCAGGTACAGGCTGATGAAAAGGTACTTGATGCCAGACCTAGAGCTGCACAACAACTTGAACAACATGTATCTGATACATTGGCCCCTCAAAGCGTGGAGAAGTTCTTAACTCCTAAAGCTCTAGAGTCTGATGATGAGAAAGTTGCTCGGATGTTCAGTGATGTTGATATGGCACAAGCGTGAGTAAACAACTTTCCCCTAACCAGTTACAAGAAGTAGCTCTCTCACGCTCCGATCTAGTAGAGTTACTAGGTGAGGATAGAGAGTTCTTTATTAACTTCTTTCTGGCAGAGGAGATTTCACGTGATGACGGCACTGATGTTCCCCAGTTTCATATTGATGTTTTCGATCGCATGGTCGACAGCCGTGTTGAGCAATTTGCTTGCGCTATACCTCGTGACCATGCCAAAACCACACTGGCTAAGCTCGCCGTCCTGTATTATTTTCTGTACACTAAATATAGTTTCATTGTGTATCTATCTAACACTAGCGGTATTGCTACCTCAGCTGTAAACGATATCGTAGACTTCATGCATTCAGAGAACTTTAAACAAGTTTTCGGTGAAGTTGAGTTCAGCATGGAACAAGCGGGTAAAGGTTTCTACCAATTCGTGTTGTTCCCTGGTACGCCTAAAGAAAAGAAATGTATCCTACGTGCGCTAGGTGCTGGACAACAGGTTCGCGGAATTAACGTTAAGAACCGCCGTCCCCAGCTAGCAGTTGTAGACGATCTGGAAGACAACGATAACATTGCTACTGAAGAACTGTTTCTCAAATTAAAGAAATGGGTGTACGGGCCGTTCAAGAAGTGTTTGGACAAGTTCGGTCACAAGATCATCTGGCTCGGTAACATGATATCGAACCGCTGTATGCTTAAAGAAAACTGTGAATCCCCGTACTGGACATCAATGCGCTACGGAGCTTTGTTATCTAATGGCGAACCGCTGTGGAAAGATGTCTGGACCATAGACAAACTCAAGCAGGATTACGAAGAATACCAATCTGCTGGCATGGCGGATATATGGTTTGCCGAGATGATGAACATGCCGATCGCTTTAGGTAACGGTTTGATCAAGCCGGATGAGATATGGTACAAGCCTCGTGTCGAACCAGGTGAACCTGCAGCCGTCTGTATTACAATCGATCCGGCTATTAGTGCTAGAGAGTGGGGCCACAAAACCGCATTAGTTGTTCATGGCTACATGGATGGTTACTGGCAAACTGTTGATTACGCTTTCGATAAAGGTGTTGACCCCATCACCATGTTTGATACTATGTTAGAGCTAGCCTACAAGTGGGGAGCCAATGTTGTTGGTATCGAAGCTGTAGCTTATCAGAAAGCTCTAAAGCCTTTCTTTGAACATCTGTGTCTAGAGCGCAGAATAGAGAATATGGAGTTTGTTGATCTAGCTGCATCGGCCTCGAAGAACGAACGCTTAGCTGTTTGGGCATCCATGATTAAAGGCAAGCAATACGCTTTAACTGAGGGTGAATACAATCAAACTGAGGAATTGCTGCATTATGATCCTACTAAGAAAGAGAATGATTGCGACATCATAGATGCTACAGCTTACATACCTCAAATGGTTGAACGCTACTTAGATAAAATCTTTGCAACATTTAGTCCGCACTATGATACTGAAGATATGCGGACAGGTCTGGGAGCTATTTCAGCATGGTAAGAACTATTAAGGTAACAATCGGCGAAGGTATCACCGTCACAAGAGTCCAACATGAGGCCTTGTTAAAGTACATTCAACTACGTCTCGATGACTCTAAAGATATGCGTGGACCATTTGTAGAGAAATGTCGTCTACTCGACCAAGAGTTGTCTGGTCACATGATACATGACAGTGATGACAAACGCCGAGTGCGCGACCTCCATCGCGGGTTCGGACCTAAGACTGTAGACACTAATCTACAGGTTGCTTTTACCCAGATTGACGAAGCTGTAACTTTCATGCTCGGAGTATTCGCTCCTGAAGCGGGAATGTACGGTGCTCTCGCCGAGAAATCCAAACAAGCTATTGCTAACGGTTTTGCATCTAAGATGAATCGTGATGCTAGAAACTTTAAACACTATAGGCAGATGTCTAAAGCCTTGCTTGATATGTTCAAGTTTAACCTTGGCGGACATATCGTTGAGTATACTAAAGAGAATGGTAACATTCTTGAGCCTAGCAAAGATGGCAGTAACCCTACTATTGCTAAAGGTTTGATACGTGAGGGTAATCTTATCCCGGCTATTGACCCTTACAACTTTCTTTGGGATGCTTCAGTTCACCCAGTTGATCTACCTACTCACGGTGAGTTCTTTGGCACGATTGATCTTGTTCGGAAGTTTGCGCTCAAGCGTATGTTTGATGATGGTGAGATTTTTAACCTGGAAGCATTAGACGAGAATGCTTATGGTGAGTATTCGTACTACGAAAATCGACCAGTTATCTCCTCTGAATACACTGCTGGAAATGCTAGTGGTGGTTGGGATGCTTATCTGTCTGGAAAGTGGGGCTCAGCCGGTGTCGATCTTGGAGGCTATGAACGTACCAAGTTCTATGTCTGGCTAAAACCTAACGATTTTGGTTTAGGCTCGACGAACGAATATCAGATGTGGCGTTTCCACATTATAGCTAACAAGCATATCGTACATGCTGAGCAGATGGATAATATACACAATCTGCTGCCGGTTGCTATTGGTATGCCGATTGAAGATGGTTTAGATATGCAAGCTCGCTCGTTTGGTGAGATGCTTTTACCATTGCAGAGATTTACATCTGCTCAACTTAACATCCACCAAAGAGCTGCACGTAAACGGTTGTATGGCTTAACAGTCTATAACAGGCGTGTAATTCCTATGCTAGAGAACGAAGATTTGGCAGGGGGTAAAGTTGCAGCTAATCCATCAGGTACAGATGTTGACTTGAATAAAGCTATTGTTCAGATCAGTGATGCACCTGATACAACTCAGACAATGGCTGATATCCAGTCAGCTGAGGGTTTAATGCAACGGATGCTTCCCACGGATCAAGCTAAACAAGTTGCTTCTCTTGAACGCGCAACACGTTATCAAGCTGCAGCTACGGTTCAGGGTTCTAGTCGGCGTAACCTCAAGATTGCTAAACTGATTGACGGACAATGTTTCGATCATACGCGTATTATGCAGATGTCGAACATTCGCCAGTTCGGTGGCAAGATTGAAATTATTGACGATAAAGGCGAGGTTCAAGAAATCCTACCTTCAGTTATCCAGTCAACCCACCTTGAGTTTACGATTGCTGATGGACTGCGAGGGTTGGATAAACTTCTAATCACTGAGTCTTTGCAAGAAGTTATCAACATGCTTCTTCAATCACAGATTGCACGTGATTACGATGTTGGAGCTATCATTGATTACTTCTTTGATCTACAAGGTGATAAGATGGACTTCCAGCAGTTCAAATTTAAGCATCCAATTGATGCGCTGCCTCCAGAACTTAAAGATGCAGCTTTCCAATTATTACAAGCACAGACGCAAGCCGAAGGTGGAGGTCCACAACAAGCAGCTGTTGGCGGTGCTCAACAAGGCGCATTAGCAGCACCAGCTCCGGTGCAAACTCCAGGAGGATAATAGTGACCATTATACGATCATCATCTCAATTCGGGCGTGTGTTACACGAGCAGGAAGTAGCGTCCGAATTGCAGCTTTCATTATTAGACGTTGCGGCAAATCCACTTTTCCGCAACTTGATAAAACTTCGCTCACAAGAATTAACCATTGAGATTGCTAATCTTGAAGATGATAAGAATATGACTGACGAAGAGTTTCGTGCAGCTTATAGACTTTGTCGGATGGAGATTGCAGTTTACAATGATCTTGTACAATTTTTAGAAGATTCACTTCAACACATTCAACAGTTTCAATCAGGAGATAGCTAATGGATAACTTGATGCATAATCGGATTTGCTACGCGCCATCAGATATGAGTGGCGGTGGCGAAGTTAACACAGACCTCATCAATGAAGTTAATGATGAGAACCCAAAGGGTGCCCCGGATAAACCGGAAACTTTCGCTGATATGTGGGCAAAGCCTAAACCAGCTGATGATGCCAACAGTGGTCAATCGCAACAGCAGCAAACACAAATTCAACAGCAGCCAGCTCCTTTTGACGAAGGAAAAACACTTGCATCTTATTTGAGAGATGCTAAGGTTATGGATGGAATTGATTTCACACAGGTAGCCGCCGACATTACTGACGGCAAGCCGGAATCGTTACAAGCAGCCTTCGAGAAAATGGGTGCGGGGATTTATAAGACTGCAATCCTTGACGCAGACAAAATTGCTAAACGGCATTCGAGTGAAGCAGCAGACAGTGCCGTTGCTAAATCTGGGCAGCAGAGAGTAAGCCAACAAGCTTTTGATCAGTTGCACAGCGATCTACCTTTTACTACGGACCCCGCAATTCGACCTGTAGCACGCGGAGTTTTTGGTCAAATGATGAAGTTAAACGATGGGGACGCTACAGTCTCTATTGAAAAAACAAGAAAATACCTTGTGAGAATGCATGAGATTTCCAAGAAAGAGTTGGGAATAAAAGACCCGCCATCAAGACCAGGTGGTAGCCCCTTCAATAGTGGGGGTGATGAAACTGTCGATTTCGAATCCATGTTTAGTGGTGAAGAAGTCTAACCCAGACCCTTAGGAGATTGCCAACATGGCTGTAAAAGGTGTTTTTGCTTCTGATAGTGGTATCGTTGGTGATCGCAAAGGTGACTTTGCTTCATCGTTGCTGAAAGTTATGCCAAACGGTACTGCTCCCCTTCTTGCGTTGACTTCTGGAATGAAGTCTGCAGATGCGCAAGATACCGTCATCACGTGGTTTGAAGAAAACCATGAGACTGGACGCGTTGGTATCACCAATGCTGCCTCGACTGGAACATCAATTGTGGTATCAACGAATGATGCTACTGTGGTAATAGCAGGTCAGATTTACCTGGTTGAATCCACTGGTGAATATATCTTCATCAACAGCGTTTCAAGTGTGACTGCAACAGTTACGCGTGGATTTGCTGGCACGACGAACACTACTGTGGATGGTTCATCGACTGTTAAGTATATGCAGTTGATTGCCAATGCACAGGAAGAAGGAAGTTCGAAGCCAACGGCTATCGCGACTATCGGTTTCCCAGTGTTTAACTACATGCAAATTTTCCGGAATACGTGGCAAGCTACTGGTACGGCCCAGGCTGTTGCTTTCCATACCGGAAATGTCATGGCGAAAAACCGTAAAGACAACGGTATGTTCCATTCCGAAGCGATTGAAAAATCCATCATTTGGGGAAAGAAATCTCTCGGAATTCAGAACAGTCAACCATTCCGGACTATGGATGGGATTCTTTCGTTCTTCACCACCAACGTGTCAACTCAGTCAACGAACGTTTCGTACACTGATTTGCGTGGATTCCTTGAAGGTGTCTTCTCACACAACATTGATGGCGAACCAAACGAACGTATCGCATTCTGCGGACACGACGTTCTGTCAGTTGTAGACACGATTGCGCACACACATACGCAATTCAATGTCGATGAAACGACAACTGGTTTCGGAATGGACATCAAGCGGTTGCGTACCCCGTTCGGTAACATCTCGCTTATGACTCATCCGTTGATGGTTGAAAATCCCGTGTGGACTAAAGACCTTTACGTAATGCATCCGGCTGCTATCCGGGTTCGTTATCTTCGCAGAACTCATGAAGATAACTACGATGCTGACGGGCGTCGCGCAGGTGTTGATGCCGATTACGGTGTTCTCACTACGGAAATGTCTCTGGAATACAAGGGCGAACGTACCGGTGGTTCGTATACCGGTATTGATACTCCAGATACCTCAGCACTTTAATTTTACGGGAGAGGGGATTAATTTCCCCTCTCTTCTTTGATTATTAAACAACCCTATCATAAGGATAGTATAATGCCTGAACAAGAAGTTGAAGTTGAAATTCCAGTTTTTTACGCATGTGACAGTGCTCCAGCCATCGCCATCAAGTTTCCAGGGCACAAGCCCATTCAGTTCGAGAGTGGTATTTGGCATCCTGAAAACCACAAATCTCCAAAAGAAGCTACGGTTTTCTTGGATGATCTGATCGAAGAAAAGCAGAACATTTCGTGCTTAATTCGTAAGGTTGATCCTGCTGCTGCAGCTATTGTTGCACGTAAGCATCTTGATCGTGTGAGTCTTGAAGTTCAAGGTCGCACGCTCGGAGGTATTACTGGTCAGGATATCACTGATGCCAAACGTAGTGCGACTGCTGGTGATGAAGAAGTTAAGAACGCTTTGAGAGCTGGAACTCCCAAGACCATTGCTCCCCCGGGTGAAGGTGAAAAGGGTACTGAAACTCCAGCCAAAGATGCAGCAGCTTCTAATGCTGCAGGCGCTAAGCAGGCCGGAAGTACTCCGTCAGCTGCAACCAAAACAGGTTTGAAACTGTAACATGTTTAGCGAAACCGTACTCGCCGTCATTGCCGAAACCAAGCGGACTGATAAGCAAGATCAGATCGTCAGGTACGTGCGGCAGACGCTTAAAGAGTGTACTGTACTTGCGTACTTCCACAAAGATATGACGGAAGATACGTTAACTACGGATGCATCTCCTTATGTGTGGAATACTCCACAGCGTTTACGGTTGTTGCGAACTGTTTATTATGCAGCTTCGAACTTGTGGCCCAGGAATTTACCTCCTGGCAAGATACAGGAACGCCAAGATCATTTCTATTATGGCGGGCCGGGCTACTTTACATTTAAAGGCGTAACAGCTGCGGATAGTATCAACGTTTCTTACTATTCGTATCCTCGCCAATTTAAGTATTATTCCGACCTGTCCCTGGCTCCAGCAGCTTATGATCCAGAGACAGAAACTTGGACGTACCATACGGACTACACAGGAACTACTGCGCTCAACGAAGAGGCTGAAGCATTAGTTTCAAACTGGTTGCTGATTGAGTGGCCAGAGTTGATTAGATCAGGCACTATCACGAAGCTGTATAACGGGTTGGAAGACCCTCGTGGACGGATAGAGTTTAGCCAATATAAGAACCAGCAGAAAGACTTAATTGCTGGTGAAGTATTTGAATCACTGGATTACTAATGACAGCTGCTACTGACGGAATTATAGTTGAGTTTCCGGTGGCTTCACGTCCGGATGAAGCTGAATTGCGTTTGTATGAGAGCTTCAAGAAGATCATTGGTATTTTATCTGGTGGTGCATCGGGAACATTTACTGCCGCAAGTGGCGAAGTCGTTACTGTGGTTGACGGAATTATAACAGATATTACCTAGGAGATTACGATGGCTTTTCCATTGATGATAGCTGCGAGTTTAGCTTCCAAGTTCTTACCAGGGTTGGTGGGTAAGATTGCTGGCTCAAAGGGTGAGCAGATTGCCCAATCGGTTATGGGAATTGCGCAGGAAGTTACGGGTATTCCGTTAGCTTCTATGGATGAAAAAAACCAAGAACGCGCGATCAGTGAGGCCATTTCCGCAGACCCAGAACTTGCAGCTAGACTGCGTGAAAAACTTGTAACTTTGGACGCTGATCTTGATAAAGCTTATTTGCAGGATCGTCAAGATGCTAGACAGCGCGATGCAAAGTTCATTGATAGTGGTGTGCAGAACTGGACACGTATTGGTTTGATGGGTGGAGCTTTCGCAATCGTTCTGATCTCTATGGGAGTGTTAGTTTTTGCTCCAGAGCTGAATGATAAAGCAGATGCCCTGTTGACAACCATCCTAACTCTGTCAGTATTTGTATTAAAGGATGCCTCACAATTCGAATTTGGTTCCTCTCGCGGATCAAAGAACAAGGATGCTAAATAATGGGTGAAGCTTTTGCGCGTGAAGTCACGGAAGCTGCAATAACTGCGAACAGTTCAACTGCTTCTGTGGTGTTCGGTTTAAAAACCTGCATCATGATGGTTGTGCAGGGTACGTGGAATACTGCAACTGTGACTCTTGAGGGATCACCTGATGGTGGGACTACTTGGATTGAAGTTGCGGCGGGCATTACCGCTGATGGTTTTGTGCGCTCGGAAGCTAAGTTCCACCTTTTCCGTGCAACAACCTCTAGTGTTGGCGGTTCCACAAGTCTCACAGTCTGGTTGTTCTAATGAGAGGCCAGTTCCTCATACAGCCCCCGGTTGGCCCAGAGATAGTTCTGCCCAACCAGATTGTGGATGAAGGCTCAGAGTCTTACTTGAAGCAAATCTTTCAAGCAGATGTGACTGATGTATCTTCTGGCGGCAACTGGTATGTCGGGATGTGTAACAACTCTCCCGATGATGCTGATGTTTTAACTGATATCACAGGTGAGCCTACAAGCGCGGGCGGTTATGCTCGGCTGGCTATTACACGTGATGGTACGGGTTTCCCTACAATCAGTAAAGTCAATAATGTTTGGCGGGCACAATCGCTTCAAAGAGCATGGACAGCTACCGGAGCTGACTATGACGATGAACTTGATCGGTTGTTCCTTTGTAACGTAGCTTCCGGAACTTCAGGGATTCTTTACGCTTATTCAGGAGCTTTAACTACTCCGCTCATTATCACTGCTGGGCTAAGCTACTCGTTTAAGTACGAAGTCTACTTAGATTAAATGCCAAATGGTCTCGCTAGAACTGACAGATTCCAAGGACTAAGCTTAGCGCAAGATAGGCGCCAGCGTAGAGAGCCGGGTGTTGTCGCAGGTGAGAACTTCACTATTGATGCCGAGGGTGTCAAATCAGATTTTGGCAACTACCTGGTTTCAGAAGAAACTTTCACAAATCCCCAAAACGTAGTCTCATTCAGAGTTAGCTCTGATACGTTTTACTGTGGCCAAGGCGTAATATTGGCCTATGATACAACTTCGCAACGGTTGTATCCTTTGTTCCAATTTAACGATACTGGTGAGGATTACCCATGGTCACATGCGCAGGTTGGAGCACAACACTTCTTTGCAAAAAAGGGTGTAGGGCTAATTGTTTACACCCCTGCGAGTCTCCAGTGGAAAGTGATGACAGGCGGGGCAGTTCCTGCAGGCGTACACGGGATCACTCAATCAGGTGGACGGCTAGTTATCCAGTCACTAGCACTGATTACGAATTCAGCACAGGATGATGGTGAAGATTTAACTACAAGCACTTCAACGGGTGCTGGTTTCTTTGCGTTATCGCTTATCGGAACTGGTACACCGTTGGGTGTGCATGAAACTGATCAGGGCTGGATAGCGTTTACGACTACAGGTGCCATGACAGGGACAATCGTAGACGCAGCTCCGCCATTCAGAGTGCTACCTTTGCGTAAAACTGATGTGCCGATCAACCCGTTCTGTATTATTCACATTGCAGAAGGCAAAGTTGTTTACTTGTCGCTCACAGGTTTCTGGTTAACCGATGGGACTGCGCCGACGGAGTGGCAACCATTACAAAGTGAGTACTACGTTCAAAAGGTGTTCCCTACAGTTGACTTGGTGAACTTTCCTACGATAATCCACATGTTCTACCATATGGCAACTCGACAGGTATTTGTTTCGTTGTCAACGGAAGAGTCTCCGTATCTGTACCGTAGTGCGCAAGTTCTCTACACACCGTTGGATCAATGGGGTTCGTTTGACCGTTCACATTACGGGTTTGCAGAGTTCTATATATCTACAGGTGCTAACTCGGGTTGGAACTTTGGGTTCGTTTGTGCTGGCGGTCTGATGCATCGGTTTGTTGATTCACCTGTTCATGAGAAGCCTGGGCGCGCAGTAGCACCTTCGGCGTATTATTTCCGTATACAGATTGAAATTCCCCCACAGATCAGCAGTACTGAAACGGTCTTTGCCACACTAGGCAGCGTTTCAACTTTTGATTTGTCAGCTTATCCGCAGATTTCAAACTTGTATGTGGCCGAAGATGGTACACGTCACAGCTCTCCTGATGTGATCGCAATTCCTGTTGTAACCACTGACGACGCAGGTTATACGCTAGGCGAGGATTACAACGCCGGATCAGGTTCCGAAGATTATGATGCTGGAACTGGCGGGGAAGATTACAATATTGGAGCGTTAAGCTTTGTAACTTTCCGCTCTTCCGGTGGTTTGTCTGCTGCAATTGTGCCGATTACGTTTAGCCCATTAACGCGCAACTTAACTGCAATTGACGCTTACGTACATCTTGGTGCTTACCGTTTCACCGATGAACAATTCCCCGATCGACTATCTCAAATCACTAACTTGTCTCTCGGCACAGCAGAGCAGGCAGGCGTTGTCGAGTACATAGACTATATGACGGAGCCTGATGCAACTATTGATTGGCTAACGTCGACTGCCCCTGATGAAGATTGGGGTTCTGATTTCCCTAGTTCAAACGATTTTGTTACCTACGTTAATGGGACACTTGATGGAATTAACACTTTCGGTACGAATCGTGCGTTGGCTATTCAAGAGACTATCGACGAACAAGTGATCTTTTACAGCTTGACAGTTGACGGCATATACAATATAGTTGAAATTAGCGCACAGGACGTCAACCAATCCTTCCACATTAAAACGGCAGAAGTCAGTGGCTTCCTTGCTGGGAGACTTTAATGGTTAAAGTAGTACAACAAGTACGGCATACCACAGCTGCAGCCGATGCTTATACGGGTTCTGTCGGTCAAATAACGCAGGTTACCACTACGGATGAGCTCCGTTCGCATGATGGCTCGACTGCAGGCGGTAAACGTATTCTGACTAAAACGATGAATGACGCGCTTTATCAAAGCCTTTCCACGCTGCTTACTGCGATGGGTGCGGTTAGTGCCACTGATGGTATGGTTGCAAAAACTGGTGCGGCAACTGTGGCAGCTCGGACTAATACTGGTACGTCTAACCAGATTGATGTCGATAATGGTGGCGGTGCCGCTGGTAATCCTACGTTTAGTATCTCAGCTACGTTAGTTATTCCTGGGACGATGGATACAACTGCAGGCATCTTGACAGGTGCGGCAGCTACTTTCTCGACGATGGGACTTTCCGGAACTCTTACAGCTGTGGCTGCGAACTTTAGCGGGGCAGTAGGTTTCGCTGATAACACTGTTGGCAGAGCTTTACTTGTAGATACCGGTTACAAAGGTAGAACTGTTGGAGCAACTGGCGCAACGGAGACTTTAGATCATGCGGCTGAACTTGCATTCTCTGCTACCGTTGATGAAGCTTGTACGTTTACTTTCTCCAATTTCCCAGCTTCGCCGAATGAAGGCGGCTTTACTCTCTACCTTACAAACGGTGGAGCATTTACAGTTACTTGGCCTTCATCTGTTGATTGGGCTGGAGGGGCTGCTCCCACACTTACGGCTTCAGGCGTAGATGTTTTGTGTTTCACGTCGATTGACGGTGGAACTATTATTAATGGTTTTGTCGCTGGACTGGCAATGGCCTAATGAGTAATCTTCGCAGAACACTTATGGCTACTGTTGGTAGTGGCGGCTTTATATCAGCTACTGGCGGAACAATCACAACTGATGGTGATTATAAGGTTCACACATTTACTGCTGGAGGAACTTTTACAGTTACCGGAAGCGGTGAAGTTGAGTATTTGGTAGTTGGTGGTGGAGCAGGAGGTGGAGGAGACTTTGGAGGTGGCGGCGGTGCTGGAGGTTTTAGAACAGACACAGGATTTGCTGTCACGGCGCAAGCCTACTCAATAACTGTAGGTGCTGGCGGTGCTGGGGGAACAACGTCGCGACCATCTACAGGTTCTAGTGGTGGTCCGTCCACATTCTCAACAATCACATCTGCCGGTGGTGGCGGAGGTAAGGGTTATTCTGCTGGTAATGGTGTTGCTGGTGGGTCTGGAGGCGGTGGTGGCTCTAGCGCAACCACTACAGGCGGCGCAGGCGATACCCCGTCAACTTCTCCAGCACAAGGAAACGCTGGGGGTGGGGGTGCAGCCACATATGTAACAGGTGCCGGTGGGGGTGCTACTTCGGCGGCGTCTGGAACAACGGCAGGAGCTGGAACAGCATCATCTATATCCGGTTCTGCTGTAACTTATGCAGGCGGTGGTGGCGCTACTTCCTACCCATACGGCTTTTCTGGGGGGGTAGGGGGTGGAGGTAATGGTAATGGCACTGGCACTGGTTACGCAGGCACAGCAAACACTGGCGGAGGAGGAGGCGGAGGCGGTTATACAACTGGTCAAAATGGTGATCCAGGGGGGGCGGGAGGCTCCGGTGTTGTCATTA
>Ga0208903_1001301_pt1 | contig 14678 bp, 8 predicted proteins | sample AntAceMetag02UKJ_FD_184769 | JGI IMG/M metagenome (GOLD analysis project Ga0208903, IMG submission 184769) | Saline lake microbial communities from Ace Lake, Antarctica - Antarctic Ace Lake Metagenome 02UKJ (SPAdes) (version 2) | ecosystem: Environmental > Aquatic > Non-marine Saline and Alkaline...
TCGATTTCACAAAAGAGCAAAAGATTTGGAGCCGTAAAGCGAAGCTGAAGTTTGGTTTGGGCTATACCTTTAAAACGAGAGAGTATGAAATCTTCCGTTATGATCTTAGACAAACAAGTAATCCGGTTAGAAACCTTACTGGAGATGCCAACGAATTATTGAGCGATGATTTTATATGGAGCGCAGCGAATCCAGATGCCCCTGGAATGTTTATCTACGGTGAGTTTCAAGGCAACAACACCTTTTCTGGCACTCAAAGCACCCTTTCGGCCTATGTTTCACAAGAGCTCTATTTTAGCCAGCGCTTGAGAGCGGTTATTGGTGTGCGCGCAGAGAAATACGATCAAACCTATACAGGACAGAATCAAGTTGCCAATACTAGTCCAGAAGATCCTCAGGCCCGTGTATTTGACAACACAAAAATGTTGGACTTACTCGATTTATTTCCTTCTGTGAGTGTGGTTTACGCCCTCAACACTAAGACCAACCTTAGGGGATCGTTTTCTCAAACAACTGCCCGTCCCTCCTTCAAGGAAATCTCGGCTGCGGAGATAGAAGACGTGCTTTCTGGTCTGACCTTCATTGGAAATGTAGACTTGGTTCAAACAGACATTCAGAACGTAGACTTACGGTACGAAATCTTCTTCGAAAAGCAACAAACACTTTCGGTGAGTGGATTCTATAAATCATTCGTAAATCCAATTGAAATGGTTTCCTATCAAACAGAGTCAAGTAGCATACAACCTCGAAATGTGGGTGATGCCCGCGTTTTGGGAATTGAACTAGAGGGAAGAATTAGCATGGGAACCTTGGTTAAAGACTGGGATAACTTTTTCCTAAACACAAATTTTACCTTGATCGATGCAAGGGTGGCCTTTGACAAGAGTCCGAACGGCGATTTTGATGGCAAAACGGTTGGATTGCGCACAGGAGAAAGCTTGGGCGATTATAGAGATATGCAAGGACAAGCACCCTATATTATTAATGCTGGATTGAGCTATCAAGGCAAGGAGAATGGAATTGAGGCCGGAGCCTATTATAATGTTCAGGGTCCTAAGTTGGTGTCGGTTGGAGTGAATTATACGGCAGACGTTTATTCGGTTCCTTTTCACGGATTAAATGTGAACGTGCGCAAGAGCTTCGGAAAAGACAAAAGAATGCGCTTAGGTCTTTCAATCGATAACCTATTAAATGATGTAATGGAAATGGAAACGCGCTCTTATAATGCAGCGGATAAGATTTTCAGTCGCTTTACGCCATTGAGAACGATCGGAATTAACTTTAGCTATCAGATTAAATAGAAGGCTTCACATCAGAGAAAATCCCTTTAAATGCTAGGATAGAAACCAATGCATTTAAGGGGATTTTTCATTTCCAATCTTCGGGCCTGTTAAAATCTCTTTTCACAAAGAACAATTATTAATACCTTCACATAAGAACACGCAGGTTCTAATACCTTTGCAATGCACAATAAAAAGCTGAAAAGCACTGAAAAACTAGGATTTATGAAGAAGAAGTTACTCGTTAGTATTGGAGTGGTATGTCTCTTAATGACCTTTTTTCAAGCAAATGGTAATGAGGCTGGTGCTCAGCCTGGTTATTCTGGTTCGCCTCAAAGCAGCGGCGAAGATTGCTTAAACGGTCATTCTGGTCCCGGTATTTCTACCGAAACCCTGAGCATAGTAACCGATATTCCAGCCGCTGGTTTTGCAGCAAACACAACCTATAATATTACGGTTACGGCCGATAATAACGGCGCTAATTCAAGCAAAATTGGATTGAGTGCAAGTGTTGAAGACAACGCAGGTCACCAAGGCATGCTCAGTGAATCTTCAGCAGAATTACAATTGGCAGGCACCAATTTTATAACACATACCTCTACAGGTACTGCTGCCGCAGTTTCTAAGAGCTGGACTTTCCAGTGGAATTCAGGCAGTGCTATTTCGGGAACAAGCATTTATGCAGCAGCCAACTTTACCAATGGCAGAAATATCACAGCCGGCGATGTAGTGGTTACATCCAACTTAATGCTTACAATGGCTCCCGTGGCTGTTCCTTCCGATCTAATTATAACAGGTATTGTAGATGGTCCATTGCCAGGTGGTACACCAAAGGCAATAGAGATTTATGTTGCCAATACTGTTGCAGATCTGAGTGAATACTCAATAGCAAATGCAAACAACGGAGGGCCTTTTACAGCCACTCCATTCACTCTTCCCGCTATAGCAGCCAGTGCAGGCGATTATATTTATATTGCTTCTGAAGCGCCAAACTTCTCTGCTTTCTTTGGCTTCGCTCCTGACTATGTTACAGTTAATCTGAACGTAAATGGCGACGATGCAGTAGGCTTATTTAGAAATGGTGTTCTAGCCGATGTATACGGAGTAGTGGGTCAAGATGGCAGCGGCATGCCATGGGAATATTTAGACGGTTGGTGCTACAGAAACAATAGCACAGGTCCCGATGCAACTTTCACTCTAAGTGAGTGGATTATTGGAGGTGTAAATACACTAGACTTCGAAACGCTAAATGCTACCGCAACAAATCCTTTCCCGATCGGAACCTATCTTACAGGAGGTGCATTGCTTCCTCAACTGGAGTTAACGGAATTAATGCCAAGCAGTGCTTTGCCTAGTCCGTTTGATGAAGATTGGTTCGAAATTGCCAATACAGGCGCTATCAGTGTTGATCTAAATGGATGGTCTTGGGATGATAACTCTGCCATTGCAGGAACGCATACTTTCGGTAGCTTAACTATACTTCCAGGCGAGCGTATTATTATTGCAGATATTCCTACATCGGATGTTGCGGGTTGGATTGCAGAATGGCAGCTAACAGGTCAAGGTCTTCAGGTAATTGGAAACGATGCTTTCACAAGCATCGGATTTTCAGGATTGGGCCAAAATGGCGATGGAGTATTTCTTTATGATACCGCGGGACAAGCGGTAGATTCTGCAATTTATGCGAGCGGTACAGCAGGTACTTCTATCACTTTTGCTGGCGGAATGCTGGTTGGTCCTTCTGTTAACGGTGTAAACGGAGCATTCACTTCTTTAAATGGAGCAGATGTTGGCTCTCCGGGTGACTTAATGCCACCACCACCACCACAGGCCATTCCAACCTATAGCATCGGTCAATTGAGAGGTGTAGATGCAACCGGTGTGACCGATTCCCTGAACGTATATGCGCGTATATATGGAACGGTCTTTAGTATCGACTTTAGAGCAGCAGGAGGGTATTCTTTCTGGATTAAAGACAATCAAGAAGGAATTGTAATCTTTAATTTCAATGATGTAAATGGATATAATGCTCAGGTAGGAGATAGTATTAAGGCCGTGGGGACAGTATTGCAATTCAGCGGACTTACACAGTTTACTCCAGACACTATTGTAACTATCAGCTCGGGTAATGCGGTTTCTTCTCCCCTTTTGGTAAGTGCCCCATTGGCAGAAACAGATGAAGGAGACCACTTGAGAATTAACAATGTAACCATTGTTAACGCTGCCCAATGGCCCATAGCTGGCAATAGCGCCAATGTGGATCTTACAGATGGTACCAATACGTATTTGGTTCGTATTAATTCAGCAACAGATATAGATGGATCAGCCCCTCCAACGGGTCCTTTCGATATCGTGGGTGGTGGTGGTCAATATGATGGCAGCAGTCCATTTGATGCAGGCTATCAGCTGCAGCCGAGTAGCTTGGCAGATATAATTGTAACGGTTCCTACCGTGCCTACAGTTAACTTTTTGAGCGCAAGCCAGTCTTCACTCGAATCATCGGGAACAGTAACCATTGGTCTTTCTATTAATCCACCGGCAACAAGTGCAGGAACCATAGAACTCATTCTTGCCCCAGGGGCAGGATTGACGCCGGCAGATGGTTCTACAAATCCGGCGGTAGATCCAATAACAGGAATATTAAGCCTTTCATATGCATCAGGTGCATCAATGGTTTCATTCGATTTTATTATTATAGACGATTTAATAATTGAAGCCAATGAAAGCGCAACCGTAGATATCTCCACCACTGGAACCAGTGTTAGTGTGGGCACGCTCAATCAGTTTATATTCACCATTATAGACAACGATACACCCATACCTTCTTATAATATTGCAGATGTCCGCACGGTAGACACAGATGGTTTGCCAGACTCGCTGAATGTAAATTGCAAGCTGCAAGGGGTAGTACATGGCTTTAACCTTCAATCTCCAACAGGAACCCTTGTTCAGTTCACGATTATAGATAATACAGACGGTATATCTGTATTTTATAGTCTTGCAGATGTGGCTTATAGTCCATTGGAAGGAGACCTTGTTCGAGTGGTTGGTGTAATTAATCACTTCAATGGTCTAGGCCAAATCAATGCCGATAGTATTGTGTTGATTTCAGGCGGAAACACGCTTACTACGGCGGCTGTTGTAACCGCTTTAGACGAGTCTACAGAGTCGAACTTGATAAGCATTAACAATGTAACCTTAGTAGACCCTACACAATGGCCTGCTCCAGGAAACAATTCGAGTGTAGATATTACCGACGGTACAAACACCTATATTCTTAGAATTGATAGAGATACAGACGTAGACGACAATGTTGCCGCTCCTACTTCTACATTCGATGTAACCGGTCTTGGAGGGCAATTCGACAATTCGGTTCCGCATACAGATGGGTACCAGATTTTGCCGCGCTATGCTCAAGATATTTCACTTCCTGCTCCGCCTACTTTGGCGATCACAGAAATTATGGCTGGATCGAATATCGCAAACGCAGCAATCAATGGAGATTGGTGGGAATTAAAGAATACAGGAACAGTAGATATCGACTTAGCCGGATTCTCTTGGGATGACAACAGCTATATCTCAGGCACATCTCAGTTTCCTTCTATTATGATTGCAGCCAATGAAGCTATTGTTATTTGGCAAGGTCTCTCTGCAGATGAGACTGACTTTATGAACGAATGGTTCATCACTTCTTTAACCACTGTAATTAGCTCAGATGAGCTAACAGGTTCGTTTCCGGCACTGAGTCAGAATGGAGACGGTGTGGCTATTTATTCTCCCACTGGCGGAGAGATCTGCCGCGCGGAGTATTCTAGTGCTGTCGCTGGAGTTTCGGTAGAATTCGATCTAAACTGCGGTCTTATAGGAGATGCAGCAGTAGGAGTGAATGGAGCCTATTCAAGTGGTTCAGGAGATATTGGTTCTCCGGGCGATAGGTCTGTCTCTATTGAGGAAAGTGGCTTGCTAAGCAGCAAGATGTATCCGAATCCGAGCAATGGAAAGGTGAAGATAGAACTTCCTTCAGGCGATAGTGCAGAGATTCACATTATAAACACCTTGGGTGTTGAGGTCTATTCAGGAATACTTGAGAATGGAAAGACTTCATTCGATGTGTCCGCATGGGCCAAAGGCTTTTACCTCGTGCAGATTAATAAGAATGCAAGCAGTCATTCTATTCGTTTGTTGGTGAACTAGACAAACATTTAATAGGTTGTAAAAAGGGGGCATATTGCCCCCTTTTTTATGCTTTATTCTTTAATTATGCATGATTAATAAAGTGGATTTTAGTTAATTTGAAAAACCTAGTGCTTCTAATAAAAAAACTTCAGTCTAAAGGGGGGATTCGTTCAACAATGTATAGAGCGCAATAACGCGCGCGCTTTACTAGCCAGTAGATATAATATTCAAGGACTTAATATCAAATCAAATGAGCAAACATGAAACTTGGAGAACTAGAAAATACTGGGAAAAGGTAGGTGGCTTATTGACAGAAGAATTTATTGCAGTACCCGGCACTAAAAACCAGGGTAGAAGGTTGGTCGATGGTCTAATAGTATTAAATGAGAAAAAAGCTATTAATGATAAAAATACATACAATATTGAAGGAAAAGATGTTGTAGTCATTCAAACGAAAGCAGGGCGTATTGGAATGTGTTTATTAGGACAAGCATATTTAAGTAAGTTGCTCATTGAAAAACATAATCCTAAAAGTGTAAAGAGTGTTGCTATCTGTGAACGAAATGATATTATAATGCAAGAGTTTGCAATTAAACACGGAGTTGAAATTGTTGTAATTAGTGAAGAAGATAAAAACAAACACTAAAAAACTAGCTGCAACGGATTATTCTTCCTACCGAAAAAACAAGCATGAATATGTTGCTGACGCATTCGTGAGGATCATTTCACGACAATGGGAAAAGCGATTTTGGTATTCTCGGATTTATTCTAAAGTTGAAGAAGGTCGTTCCTAGGCTCAGATTACTTTCCTCAAAAAATCAGACCTTTCATCCTCATTCGATTTTTTAAGAAGTCTTGATGCCATTTCCTTTTGAGTGAGTTGGACGTAATTATTAAAGGTCGATTCTTTCTTATGCCCCGTCATAGCCATTACAGATAAGGTATCAAATCCGCTTGCAATAGCATTGGTAGCAAATGATCTTCGAAGTGAATGTGAGCAAAGAAGTTCATGCTTCGGATTAATAAATTCTAGTTTATTGCCGCCTATGGTACGGTAAGTCTTTATTCGCTCATTGAGCTTTGCGGCAAATCCTTTGGCCTTCTTGATTCCATTTGAAGGACTCAATACTTAATCCAGTTCCGATTTTTAATCGTCTGCCTTTATTCCGTACTATAAATTGGATTGATGTTTTCTTCTGATCCTTTCGAGCTACTAGATTTTCACTTTCGGGATTTCTTAGAACAAATGTCGCTGCTGCCATTTCAACTTAAATTTTGATTAGTAGTTGAAGACTTTTGAAAGGGGACGCTTAAGGGGACGCTTTTTCCTTATTGCTTCTTGTTTCTCTTTTCTTCGTTTACTAAGTTAAGTCAAAATACAGATCGTATTCAATTGATTTACAGACTAATTAAAGCCAAATATTACCAAGCCTAAAAAAGACTCGGTAAGTAGTGTGTGGTACTGGATTTTATATCCAATGAGACCTTTTTGGATCGGCACATCCAATGCCCTGCGGCTTGCGTTGCAATCGCTTGGGGCATTTTCTTTTCTGGTTTTCTCGTGCAAGCGCGAGTCACCAAAAAGAAAAAGCCCCAAAGTCAAAGACTTTCAGGGCTTTTGTAGTGGGTGGTACTGGATTCGAACCGGCGACCTCTACCGTGTCAGGGTAGCGCTCTAAACCAACTGAGCTAACCACCCGAAAAGAGGGTGTAAATTAACACCATTTGTCTTTTCAATTATTCTATTCTTTATACTGTCTTTTTACGCAAGACAATCTTGGTGACTTCGGGCCAAATACCTACTCTGCCCGGAAAGGCAAGATAGCCAAATCCGCGGTTTACATATAAATATCTTCCTAAGTCTTCATACAATCCAGCCCATTTAGAATACCGCCACTTTACAGGACTCCATTTAATCAGTCCGGGAATCTCTATTCCAAACTGCATTCCGTGTGTATGTCCGCTTAGGGTTAGCTGTATTTTTTTTGGATGTTGTTTTACCTCCAAATCGAAATGGCTAGGATCGTGACTCATTAATACAGTAAAGCCGTCTTCCGGAATTCCATTCAGTGCTTTCTTTAGATCTCCATGCTGCGGAAAGGGTGGTTTGCCCCAGTTTTCTACACCCGCTATATAGAGTTTTTGTCCGTTGCGCTCGATCTCAATATGCTCATTGTTGAGCATCTGGAAGCCCATCTGCTTTTCTCTTTCTTTTAAACTCTCCAGATTCTGGACTTTCGCTTGCTCAGAGGGCCAAGTCATATAGTCGCCATAATCGTGATTGCCGAGTATCGATAACTTAGGACCTTTCGACTGCATTGTTCCTACTAAGTCTTGCCAAGCATCCAACTCATCGGCAGTATTGTTTACCATATCTCCTGTAAACAAGAGACAGTCTCCATTCTGAGCACTCACTAAATCGATTCCGTATTTCAATTTCTCTGCATTGTCGAAACTGCCCACATGGAAATCGGAGATCTGTACAATGCTAAATCCATCAAAAGCTTCGGGCAGATCTTCGAAAGCCATTTCAAGATCAATAACCCTAAAGCGGTATCGTCCTTTCCAAACACCAAAGAGAATGGCAGCAAAGGGAATGGCAGCAATGCTTAAGGCCAGTATGCTTACAAAACGTCTTCGAGAAGGAAAGCTACTGCCTTCATCAGAAGAAACAAAGAAGGAAAAAATCCAACCTACAATGCGTAAAAAGTCCTCTATAAGGAGAGGAAGTGCCGTCACCATTTTGGGTATGTATACCAAGATCATTAGGGCTAAAGACCACATTATAGCTGAGTTTGCTTTTGCCCGCCCCTCGTTGCTCATGATAATCATCACCCAGATCAAGGCTACGAATACCAAAGCAGAAGATCCCCACCAGAGAACCTTCCAAATCCATTGCTCTTTTGCCAATTGCTTCACTGCCTGGTAAGCGTAGATATCTATGAAGAAGAAGAAAGCAAGAGTGATTAATAGGCGGATTATAATGCTCATAAATTCGGATGGAAAGAGGGGCGCAAGTAAGCAAATGTTCTTGGTATGATTACCTTAGTCGGCAAAGCTTAATTTCATGTCGCAACCGACCAAGAATCTATACTTATTAGATGCCTTTGCTCTTATTTTCAGGGCCTATTTTGCCTTCATTAAGAACCCGAGACGGACCTCTGAAGGATTGGACACCTCGGCTGTGTTTGGATTTACCCTGAGCCTGATGGAGTTATTGGAAAAAGAGAAACCCACACATATTGCGGTGGTTTTCGATACCCCAGCTCCTACCCAAAGACATATTGAGTTTCCACAGTATAAGGCCAATAGAGATGAAACACCGGAGGCCATACGTTTATCGGTGCCTTTGATCCATCGAATTCTGAAAGCCTATGGCATTCCTGTTATTTCCAAAGATGGATTTGAAGCAGATGATGTTATTGGAACCTTGGCCAAGAAGGCCGAGCTAAAGGGATATAAAACCTTTATGGTTACACCCGATAAAGACTTTGGTCAACTGGTTTCTGAGAATATTTTGATCTACAAACCCAGCCGTGGAGGAAATCCCATTGAGATTATGGGCGAAAAAGAAGTGTGTGAGAAGTTTGGGATTGAAAGAGTAGAGCAGGTTATCGATATGCTTGGAATGATGGGCGATGCGGTAGACAATATTCCTGGATTGCCCGGTGTGGGACAGAAAACGGCCCAGAAACTCTTGGCGCAGTATGGCAGCCTAGAGACGGTTTTAGAAAATGCCGTAGATATAAAGGGAAAGCTGGGTGAGAAGATTCGAGACAATGCCGAACTCGGCATTCTTTCTAAAAAACTCGCTACTATTATTCTAGACGTGCCCGTAGAACTCGATGAAGAGAACCTTATTCTTTCTCCTATCGACGAGAAAGCCATGGAGGAAATCTTTCAAGAACTCGAATTTAGGACCTTATTGAGAAAGGTGCTTCAGAAGCCAGCAGAAGCAGCCGTTTCAAAACCTACTCCTACTGCTGCTGCCCATAGCGGACAGGCTTCGCTATTTGGGGAAGAGGAAATGACGGAAGTAGAGAACGGCCTTCGCACATTGGAGAATTATGAGCACCTCTACCAATGTGTTAATACGGAGGAAGAAATAAAGCATTTCTTGGGCTTACTCCTGAAACAAAAAAGCGTTTGCTGGGATACCGAAACCGACAATCTAGATGAGCATAAAGCACAGTTGGTAGGCATTGCCTTTAGCTGGAAAGCCGGCAGGGCGTTCTATATTCCCTTCCCTGAAAAGTGGGAAGAGCAAAAGGAAAGGCTGCAACTTCTGGCTCCCTTCTTCTCAAATGAAACCATTCTAAAGGTGGGTCAAAACCTGAAGTACGATATAGGTGTATTGCAGAATTATGGTATGGAGGTGAAGGGACCTTTATTCGATACCATGCTTGCGCATTATCTCCTGCAACCCGATATGCGCCATAATTTTGATGTGCTTTCGGAAACCTATCTCAATCATAAAACCGTTGCTATTGACACATTGATTGGCAAAAAGGGAAGCAAGCAAGGCAGCATGCGCAATGTGGCGGTAGAGCGAGTAGTAGAATATGCAGGCGAAGACGCCGATCTAACCCAGCAACTCCAAGAGATCTTTAATCCGGAGCTAGACAAATACGAATTGCGCTCGGTCTTTGAAGAGATTGAAATCCCCCTAATTCAGGTTCTTTCGAGAATGGAAAGGGAAGGTATTGCCATAGATACAGACGGATTAGGTCTGCTCTCTAAGAAAATGCACGAGGAGCTTATTGCTCTAGAGGAAAGCATTACGGCAGAAGCCGGACTGTCTTTCAATATTGCATCGCCCAAACAATTGGGAGAGGTTTTATTCGACCATTTGAAGATCGGCGGTGCCAAGGTGAAAAAGACCAAGACAGGCCAATACGCCACCTCGGAAGATATTCTTCAGACTTTGGTCGATTCGCATGCCATTGTGCCCATGATCTTGGAGTTCCGACAGCTGCAAAAATTGAAAAGTACCTACGTAGATTCACTTCCCAACTTGGTAGATGAAGACACAGGACGCATTCATACTTCCTATAATCAAGCAGTAGCTTCAACGGGTAGATTGAGTTCTAATAATCCGAATTTGCAAAACATCCCTATCCGAAATGATAGAGGGAAGTCTATTCGCGCGGCTTTTATTCCTCGCAATGAAGAATTCACTTTGTTCTCGGCTGACTATTCGCAAATTGAGTTGAGGTTGATTGCGGAATTGAGTGGAGACGAAGCCATGACGGCTGCTTTTCTAGCCGATCAAGATATTCATGCCGCTACGGCAGCCAAATTGTTTAATATTCCCTTAGAAGAGGTTAGCAGAGAGCAGAGAGGAAATGCCAAAACAGTGAACTTCGGAATCATCTATGGAGTATCTGCCTTCGGATTGAGTCAGCAGACGAAACTTTCGCGCTCCGAAGCGGCCGATATGATTAGTCAATACTTTATTACCTATCCGGGGATCAAGGCTTATATGGATGATCAAGTGAATTTTGCTCGTGAACATGGGTATGTAAAGACCCTTTTTGGCAGAAGACGCATACTTCCAGATATTCTTTCAAAAAATCAAACTGTGCGGGGCCATGCCGAGCGCAATGCGGTAAATGCACCCATTCAAGGCACCGCCGCCGATGTTGTAAAGAAGGCCATGATTAATATAGATGCCATCCTGCTGAAGGAGAACTACCGCTCTAAAATGCTCCTGCAGGTGCATGACGAATTGGTATTCGATTGCCACTTAAGTGAGAAGGAAAAATTGCAAAAGATGGTTACGCATGAAATGTCGAAAGCAGTGGAAACAAAGATTCCGCTTATCGTTGACTCAGGATTTGGAGCCAATTGGTTGGAAGCGCATTAAAAGCATTTATAGTGAAGACCATTTATTACTCTGGCTTAAACCTTCTAGACAGACTATGCCTTTTTGACAAATTCAGACTTCAAAGCCATCGATCCAAATCCGTCGATTTTACAATCGATATTATGATCGCCGTCTACCAATCGAATATTCTTCACCTTGGTTCCCGCTTTAATGGGCTGAGGTGATCCTTTTACAGGCAGGTTTTTAATTACCACTACCGTATCTCCACTTTCCAATGAATTTCCATTGGAATCCAACACTTTAAGTCCCTCTTCTTCAAGAACAACATCAGTAGGGTTCCATTCGTGTGCACATTCCGGACAGAGGAGTAAACTATCGGATGGATACGCATAGGGCGATTGGCATTCTGGACAAGGAGGAAATTCACTCATTGGACGAAGTTGATGCATTTTTACTCTCGAAGGCCAAAAATATTTTTACTTCCAATCAATTATTGGCTCTTGAACTTTCTTTCCACTTCATGATACCTTGTGCTTTCAATCGGTTCGGCATTCGATATTAGAAGTGATTTATTGGAATAAGGTCTTGGCATCCTTGAATTTTTCCGCTATCGTTCTAGTGCTCTTTTGGATATTCAAAGAAATCGGAGATAATGGAAAAAATACGGATACTCGGAGGCACCCAATTCTTGGGTTGCAATCTGATTGCAAGCATCTTAAAGTTGAATCGATTTGAAATGAAATGCCTTGTACCAGGGCATTTTCAACAATAAAGAGAAGTGATATGCGTAGAATTTTTTTGCTCATAGACAATTGTAATAGAATCTTAAACAAGCTTCAAAGTCGCACGAATGCAATTGAAAGTGCAATAGACCCTCCACCTAAAAACGGATTGAAAGAAAGGCATTGCAGCGGCTTGAAAAACGAGAAAGGAGTATTGCTATTCTAAATCTTCGGGATTCGAACCTGCATTACGGAACCCTTGCCGAGTTCGGTAGAAACCAATGTAAGGGTACCACCGTGGTATTCTTCTACAATGCGTTTGGCGAGAGTAAGGCCTAGTCCCCAGCCTCTTTTCTTGGTAGTAAATCCTGCGCGGAAGATTCTTCTTCCTTGGGCGGCGGTCATTCCCTTACCGGTATCGCGGACAATAATTTTATAATAGGCACCCATTTCGCTGAGTTCAACGTCTATTTGCCCCACACCATTCATGGCATCGATGCTATTTTTGATGAGGTTTTCCAATACCCATTCGAAGAGAGGAGCATTGAGGAGGACCAACCAAGACTTGCTTTCATCTTCTGGCGTAAATCCGATGTGAATTCTCGAGGAGGTGCGCTTGCGGAGGTAATCTAAGGCACGTTCGATTAGTGGAGTAAGTGCCTGGGGTTTCTTTTCGGGAATGGAACCAATTTTACTAAAGCGATCCGTGAGCAATTCGAGGCGCTTTACGTCCTTATCCATTTCGTCGACAATCATTGCTTCCACGTTTTGTTCGCGCAAGAGGTGTATCCAGCCCATCATAGAAGAAAGTGGGGTGCCAATCTGATGCGCCGTTTCTTTTGCCATTCCGGTCCAGACTCTATCTTGTTCTGAGCGGCGAGAAGCGGAAAAGGCGAGGTATGCCCCAGTAACCAGCAGCCCTATTACTCCGAGAAGGATAAGCGGATAGAGCCTCAACTGCCTCAGAAGGGTAGAATTGCGGTAGTATAGATAGTTTACTTGAAGGGCATCGATGCGTATTTCAATCGGCTCGTTCTCGACCTTCATCCGCTCAAGCTCCTCCTTCTGATAGCTTTCGTCTTCTTCTTTATTTGGATCTAGATTGCGATAGCGAATAATGTTTCCGCCCTCGTCTGTCATTATAATTGGAATGGTGGTATTGGATTCTATGAGCATAGAAGCCAAATTAATCTCGGTGTCAACGGGAGAATTGTTGATTGTATTCACCGCTTCCGCCCAAAGGAGCATTCTCTTTTCCTCCTCCAGTCTTAGTTTTTGCAAGAAGGTCTCAGTGTAGAGAAGGGTAATTAAACCAATACCTGCGGCACAGATAAATAGGAAGAATTTCCAAGTGTTCTTCCGGTTGTAAACGTCTATCTTCATCTTTTCTGAACTAGCTAACGTTGCGAATATGAGGTAAATTGTATTATCCTATATTTCTGCTTCCAGTCCATAGTTCGTTTGGCTATTTTTGCAAGCTCAATTTAAGGCACTTTTGAACACCTATCTCGTCATAATTCCAACCTATAACGAAAAGGAGAATATCCGCTCCATTGTGAATGCGGTTCTCTCCTTGGAGAAGGGATTCGACATGCTTATAGTGGACGATGGTTCGCCAGACGGAACAGGCGCAATAGTAAAGGAATTGCAAAGCGGATACGGAGAACGATTAAATCTCATTGAGCGCCAGGGAAAGCAAGGCTTGGGAACAGCTTATTTGGCTGGATTTAAATGGGGCTTGGATCACGAATACGATTTTATATTCGAGATGGACGCGGACTTCTCTCACGATCCCAAAGACCTGCATCGTCTATTGGCCGTTTGTGAAAATGGGGAGGCAGACTTGGCAATTGGCAGCCGATATTGCGAAGGAGTGAATGTAGTTAACTGGCCAATGGGAAGGGTTTTACTCTCCTACTTTGCCTCAAAATACGTGCGTTTCGTAACGGGCCTACCCATACACGATACCACGGCAGGATTTAAATGTTATAGTAGAAAGGTGCTAGAGACTATACGCTTCGATAAAATCCAATTTGTCGGTTATGCCTTCCAGATTGAAATGAAGTTTAAAGCATGGATGCACGGATTTAAAATTAAAGAGGTGCCGGTTATTTTCACCGATCGACGCCAAGGACAAAGTAAAATGAGTCAATCTATCATTCGCGAAGCCATTATTGGGGTTCTGCATATGAAATTAGTTGGTATTTTTAATCGCAAAGAGTACAAAAAAACATATGCCCGTTGAATCTAAGATTCTCATTCGCAATGCCGTTGTTTTTAATGAAGGCAAAGCCGAAGAGAAAGATATACTCATTGAAGGAGAACGTATTAGTCGTATTGAAGACAGTTTAAGTCAGCGCAGTGGAGAGCGCATTATAGATGCTCAAGGCCTTTGGTTATTGCCGGGCATTATAGACGATCAAGTGCACTTTCGTGAGCCGGGTTTAACGCATAAGGGAGACATCTATTCAGAGTCGAGAGCGGCCGTTGCGGGGGGAATAACATCCTATATCGAACAGCCCAATACATCGCCACCAGCTACAACCATTGAAAAGCTAGAAGAGAAGTACAGCATTGCATCCAAGCAGTCCTTTGCCAACTATGGGTTTAATATGGGGGCCTCAAATGATAATTTCGAGGAGCTTTTAAAACTCACACCTGGAAAATATCCGG
>Ga0208903_1001304_pt1 | contig 14674 bp, 12 predicted proteins | sample AntAceMetag02UKJ_FD_184769 | JGI IMG/M metagenome (GOLD analysis project Ga0208903, IMG submission 184769) | Saline lake microbial communities from Ace Lake, Antarctica - Antarctic Ace Lake Metagenome 02UKJ (SPAdes) (version 2) | ecosystem: Environmental > Aquatic > Non-marine Saline and...
CAACTCGGCATCGAAGGCCTGCCAGTCCCGCCCGCTCATCGCCGCCGCCGTGCACCCGGCACGCGCGCGCCAGCCGGCCCGAAGGCCGTGGCGGTGACGTGCAGGGGGTGATGTAGGAAGGTGGACAAGGTGGATCAGAACCAGAGTTGGGGTATCGTTACCCCCGGTTCTGCCGCCTTCCGGGCCTTGTCCGAAACGTCGGAACCGGTCCACCCGGTCAAGCGCCACCTCGCCGGAAAGGGTGGAACCCTTCCCGCAAGACATTGAAATCACATCAGATAAAGGGTGGACCCCAAGGGGTCAGAAGGGCTGTTCCGAGGACCGTCCGCCGCCGTCAGGCGAAGGTGGGTGGAACCCTTCCGGGGGAGAACGGGGTGAACGGTTCCACCCACTCAGCGGGGTGTGGCGGGAAGGGTGGAACCCTCAGTGCAAGACGCATCGCAATGCTGTGGCCTTTGCCCATGGCACAACGTATTTGTCAGAGATTGTGCGCGTGGCGCGGGCCATCTGGACGACGGATCTCGCATAACGGTGACATGTCGGCGTCCACAACATGCTCAACTATTTCGACATTCGTATAGTCAGGGCGAACATCGTCGGAGGCCTCAACGATGTCGGCTTGCAGCACGTTGCCATGCCTTTCGGGCTATGTGGGCGGCCAGTTTACGGCCGACGTGGCACCACCACAATTATTGTGAGTATTATTGGCGTCCGCAACCAAGACGAGGCCGGGAGCACCGTTGTGGTTTCCAACAGTGCTCCCGCCTGGTTCCCGGTTCGCAATGCGGGGTATTGCGAACCGGAACACCTGAAACACTGCGTGCCCAGCCGCCAATGACGGGCGCCGGGGACCACAGAGAGCTGCATCTTGCAATCAGATAGCATCGTTACCGTTGGAAACGATGCTTTCGGCCACGTGGCTGCAGATCGGTGCGCGCGAAGGACGGTGGTGGAGCCCAAGCCATCCGCCGTGGCATGCAGATCCGCCCCCTCTCCATCGTATCGGCACGGGGAGAGTCGGTCGGCTGCCCGCGATCAAGTGGTCAGGTGCTCAGAGGGGCAAAGAGGTCTTGCAGGGTGGCCTCATCCAGAAGGTTCTCTGAAGTCGCGCCACTGTCGTCGAACAAAGCGTCGGCCAGCGCCTGTTTGCGTGCTTGCATGTCGAGAATCTTTTCCTCGACGGTTCCGGCTGCGACAAGCCGGTGCACGAAGACCGGCTTGTCCTGTCCGATCCGGTGGGTGCGGTCCATGGCCTGACGCTCCACGGCCGGGTTCCACCATGGATCATAGAGGATCACTGTATCGGCCTCGGTAAGGTTCAGTCCAACGCCCCCCGCCTTGAGGCTGAGCAGAAAAACCGGCGCATCGCCGCGCGCAAAGGCATCAAGCACCTCGGCGCGGTTTTTGGTCTGGCCGGTTAGCGTAAGGTGGGCAATGCCCGCCGCGGTCAGATCAGCCTCGATCAGGCGCAGCATCTCGACGAATTGCGAGAAGACCAGCACGCGGCGGCCCTCGGCTACCAACGCGCCCAGAAGCTCGCGCAACCGCGCGCGTTTGCCGCTGTCGGTCACGGATCGTGCAGCTTCAGTCTTCACCAAGCCTGGGTCGCAGCAGACCTGCCGCAGCTTCAGCAAGGCGTCCAGCACCATGATCCGCGCCGCCGCCAGTCCACGGGCGCCGATGGCTTCGCGCACGCGGGCATCCATGGCGCTGCGCACCGTTTCATACAGCGCCTGTTGCGGTTTCGGCAGATCGACCCGTTCGAGGATTTCGGTCTTGGGCGGCAGTTCGGCGGCAACCTCGTCCTTGGTGCGGCGCAACAGGAACGGGCGCAACCGGCGATTCAGCCGGGCCTGCGCGGCCGCGTCGCCATGCTTTTCGATCGGGGTCCGGAACAGCGTCTGAAACCGCTTGCGATCGCCCAGCAGGCCGGGGTTCACCCAGTCAATCAGCGTCCAGATATCCTGCAGCGAGTTTTCGAGGGGCGTGCCGGTCAGCGCCAGCCGCCCCTTGGCGGGAATGTCGCGCAGCGTCTTGGCCATTTGCGAGGCGGGGTTCTTGAGCGTCTGCGCCTCATCGAGAACCACCAAAGGCCAGTTTTGCGCCGCCAGCCAGTCGCTGTCGCGCGCCAGCAGCGGATAGGTCGTCAGCACCAGATCGGCCTGCAAGGCGGCATCACGCGAGGCGGCACGCCCCGTGCCATGCAGCACCACGAGGCGCAGATCGGGCGTGAACTGCGCTGCCTGTGTCTGCCAGCCATGCAGCAGACTGGTGGGCACGATCAACAGCGCCGGGCCGGATGCCCCCGCCTCGCGCCGCGCCTGCAACAGGGCCAGGGTCTGCACTGTCTTGCCCAGCCCCATATCATCAGCCAGCACACCGCCGAACCCGGCCTCCAGCAGACTGCCCATCCAGGCGGCACCGTAAGCCTGATAGTCACGCAGTTGTGCGTTCAAGCCCTTGGGTGGTTCAAAGCGGTCAGCCTCAGCCAGCGCCTGCAGGCTGCGCGCCAGCGGCAGAATTCCGGCATTGTCAGCGAAGCGGATGGTGCTGCCAGCCAGCGCCTCTTCGACCAGACGTACGACGCTGGCATCTGACGGGTGCAACGCACCCAACTCGGCGTAATGGGTCAGGAACAGATGCAGCAGGGGCGCAAGCGGGCTGAGATCCAGCGCGACGTATCCCTGCTTGCCCCGGTCCATATAGACGGGACGGTCGGCCAGATGCTGCGCCAGAGTGTCGATATCCGGCACCTCGTCCCAATCCTCGCGGGTCTGTTTCAGAAACGCGGCAACAAGCGGCGCCACATCCACCGATTTGCCGGCAATCTCGGCCTGAAACCCCAGCGAGAACCAATCGTTGCCCTGAAACGCCTCGCCCGCCTCGGTCTGTGTCGCGACCGTCAGTTCGGCCACCTCTTCGCTCAGGCGATAAGGCCATTTCGGAGTCTTGATAACCTCCCAGCCGTCGCGCTGCAGTTCAGGCAGTGTGCGAAAGGTAAAATCCAGTGCTTCGCGCCCGTCCGAAATCTCCAGCCTGTGCAGGTTCATCTCGCCACCTGCGAAGACGAAATCGCAGGCCATCATGCGCTCGCCCGGCCAATGGAATTCCAGATCTTCCACCGAGTGCGCACCCGCCTCCATCAACCGCGTGGCGCAGGCGGCCTCCCAAGGGTAATCACGGGTCAGGGTCACGATCTTGCCAGCCTCGAGGACGCGTGGATCACCGTCGCCATCCCCGACCTCTTGCCCGTCATAGGCAAAACGCAGGGTCAGGGTGGGCAATTGCACCGAGCTTTCCCAATGGCGCGGCCCATCGCGCGCAGTCTCGGCCCCGAGTGTCAGCCGTGCAACGCGCTGCTTTGCTGCGCGCCGGGTCTGCCGGACTCTACGGGGGCGTGGCAGCGCCAGCCCGGCAAGCGTATCGGGCAGTGCGGCTGCAAGCGCCTCGACCTCATTTGGCCCGATCTCGGGGCTGGCCTCGACGATCTGAAGCACATCATCTCGCACCGCATGCTCCAGCGCACCGATCAGCCCCTTGCCCGTGTCGATCCAGAGCGTCGCACCATCCAGGCTCCGCAGATGCAGGGGCTGGTCGGTAGCATCCCCAAAGCCCAGCCGCTGGCTGCCATCCGCTGCCATCCGCCAGGCCAGGCGCGGCGCGGGCCGTTCCTCGGACCAGATCAACTGGGCATCGGGGGCATTGTCATGCAGAAACCGGGCCGTTTCGCAGAGCTTGCGGATCAGCGCGATGGCATCGTCCCCCCTTGGCCGGAACAACTCGGACAGACCATAGCTGTGATGCGTGTCCCACAGCCGTGCCTGTGCCAGCGCCGACAGCAGCTCCACATCAACAGGTCGGATGAACTTCGCCGGGGCAGCGCTGCGCAGGGCATGGACCGCATCATAGCGGCGTATCGACTTGTTCAGCGCAGTTCCCGAAGCATTCACCCGGCCCTTGTAGATGTCGATCTTCGCCTGCGCGCCATGCGGCACCAGCACGTAAAGCAGGCGGTCCTTCACATTGTCCGGGTACCCCTCGGGTCGCTGCTCCAGCGCCTGCACGGAGGGGGAAGATTTCCTGACCCGCTCCAGCCAGCCCCGCAGCGGTGTGGCAAGGCCGGGTTGCCTGTCTTCCTGTGCTGCCCAGATCACGAGGGCCGCAGCCACATGCTTGCAATTATGGCCAACAGGGCAGGAGCAGATACCGTACAACAGCCCATGACCGACCGTGATCCGCTGCTGATAGGTCTTCCCGCGCCCATTCGACACCTCCGCCTTCAGTGTACTATCCGCCAACCCGTCAACCGACACGACAAGACCGCGTCGCGCATAATCGCGCCCGCGATCGAGTGTCGTTGCGTCGAAATGATCGCTAAGCCGGATATCCATGGGCATGGATTACAGGCATTGGCGCCGGGTGAAAAGGGCCGTGTACCAGCCCATGGAACAGTCTGGCGGCGCTCCCTGCGTGTCTTGATCGTGTCCCGAAAAATCATATGGGTGGTCCGGGCCGAAACACCCGGCGGGCTCCCCAAGCCTATCCGGCGTTTCGCAGATCCGGCCCGAACACCCGCTTTGCCCCGCCGCGTTGTGCAGAGGGCAGTCGGATCAGCGTCGCCATGGCATCGGCCAGGTTGCGCGAGACCGGTTCGCCCTCAACCTGCTGTTCGAAAAACCAGTCCGACAGAAACTCCTTCTTTTCCTGGCGCGCGGCGGTGATCCCAAACTGCGAAATCGCCGCCTGCATGACGTCGAGATAAGGCGTGGTGTAAAGCGATTCCGGCATCCGCACCGGTACGGCGGGTGGCACAAAATCCGGCCAGATCGCCTTCACCATGAAGCGCGGCATCCGGATATCGATGAGTTCCCAGAACATCGTTGAAAGAGCCAAATTTAGGAACTGCCCCTCGCGCCATTGCTCGGGGGTGATGTGCTGATGATAGCCGGAATGCAGGATCCAAGTCTTGTAAGAGTCCGGTCCGAAATTGCTGTTGTTGCGCGTTTCCGAAAACCGCCCCTGTGCCAGAAGATCGCCGTCGCGCAGCGCGATGAGCAATTCCTCCTCCGCCTCGCCTTTCCATACGGCGACCGGATCGCGCGGCCGTTCCCAGTGGTTGATCGGTGCCGCAACTGGAGGCTTGCCCGCCGACTCCTGCAAAAAGCGTGCGACGGTCACGTTCTGCACGTGGGCGCGTGCCTCCGTATAGCTCCAATGCGCACGGTCGAGCGACTTCAACGACATGGGCGGTCTCCTGAATCGGTTGGGGTGAGTGAAACATAAGGCGAACACATGACCCACTCAAGCCGGTTCGAATGGAAAGGGTGGAACGGTTTCACCCTTTCCGGTTGGCGAGGGTTGACCCGTTCCAAGGTCGCGCCTGGCGGCGCAATCCTGCACCTATGGGCCATGATGTTTGATCCCGGACCAATCCGCCGCCCCAACCCACTTCCACCGGGCCAGATGACGCCAGCGGAGCGCCGCGCTGACTTGTGCGGATTGCTGGCCCTAGGGCTGGTCCGGTTGCGGATGCGAGACGCACCCCAAGTACCTGCCGAATATGGAGAGTTTCCGCTACACAACTCGGCTGACCAGAGGGCTCATGCAACTCCAACTCACCGGAGAACCACATGACCAAACCTGATCCGATCCCCGCGCGCCTGGCCGCGCTAAAAACAACCTCGACGCCGGACCTGAAGCAGCAGTGGCGAGAACTGTTCGCCAGCGAGCCGCCGCCCTTCAACCGGCGCTACCTTGAAAGCCGACTGGCCTACCGCATCCAGGAACTGACCTATGGCGGGTTGAAGCCCGAAACCATCAAGCGGCTGGAAGCTCTCGGCGAACAGCTTGACGGCGGCAATATCATCACGCGCCGCACACGTGTTGACCTGAAGCCAATCGCCGGAACGCGTCTGATCCGCGAATGGCAGGGCGTCGAACAGATCGTCACCGTGACGCAGGACGGGTTCGAATGGCAGGGGCGACCCTACCAGTCGCTCTCGGCCATCGCCCGCGCCATCACCGGCACTCGCTGGAACGGCTGGGTGTTCTTCGGACTGAAAAATCACCGGAGGACGTCATGAACAAACCCATCGTTCGCAAGCTGCGCTGCGCCGTCTACACCCGAAAATCCTCTGAGGAAGGGCTGGAGCAGGAATTCAACAGCCTGCACGCCCAGCGCGAATCCTGCGAGGCCTACATCTCCAGCCAGCGGTCGGAAGGCTGGGTGCTGGTGCGCGATCAGTATGACGATGGCGGCGTTTCCGGCGGCACGCTGGAACGCCCCGGCTTGAAGCGGTTGCTCGCCGATATCGAGGATGGGCTGGTTGACGTGGTCGTCGTCTACAAGATCGACCGCCTGTCGCGCTCGCTGATGGACTTTTCGAAGCTTGTCGAGGTATTTGACCGCAATAGTGTGACTTTCGTCTCGGTCACCCAGTCGTTCAATACCACCACGTCGATGGGGCGGCTGACTTTGAACATCCTGCTGTCTTTCGCCCAGTTTGAACGTGAAGTTACCGCCGAACGCATCCGCGACAAGGTCCGCGCCAGCCGGATGAAGGGGATGTGGATGGGTGGCTGCCCGCCGCTTGGCTATGTCGTGAAGGATCGCAAGCTGCTGGAAAACCCCGGCGACGCCGCGCATGTCCGCTGGGTCTTTGCCCGCTTCATCGAGATCGGCTCAGGCACCGAACTGGCGCGGGAGCTGGCCGCGCGCGGGGTTACGACCGCTCGCGGCCACCGCATCGACAAGAAGTTCATCTACCGGATGCTGAACAACCGGGTCTACATCGGCGAGGCCGTGCACAAGGGCACCGGCTATCCCGGCGAGCACAAAGCCATCATCGACCGCGCGACATGGGACAAGGTGCACGCCATCCTGACCGAAAGTCCGCGCAAACGCGCAGCGCGGACCCGTGCCGACACGCCCGCGCTGCTGAAGGGCCTGCTCTACGGCCCTGACGGTGCTGCTTTCTCGCCCACCCACACCCGCAAGTGCAGCAAGCTGTACCGCTACTACGTCAGCCAGACGGTCCTGAAGCATGGTGCCGGGTCGTGCTCCATCGGTCGTGTCGCTGCGGACGACATCGAAACGGCTGTTATCGGACAACTCCGCGCCGTGTTCCGCCAACCCGAGATCGTGGCGGGCACTTGGAAGGCGGCGCGGGCGCAGGAGGGCGGAATCACCGAAGCCAACGCCCGTGAAGCCCTCACTCGACTCGATCCGCTCTGGGGCGAACTTTTCCCCGCCGAACAGGCCCGCATCGTGGGGCTGCTCGTCGAGCGGGTCGACATCGGCACCGAGGGGATAAACGTCCGGCTGCGGATGGACGGACTGGCCGCGCTGGCGAGTGAAATGACCACTGATGTTGGAGAAGCTGCATGACCCGCGCGAGGGCAATCCCCGAGACAATCACCATCCATGTCCCGTTCCGTCTCGTGAAGCGGGGTGGGCGGAAGGAAATTCATCTGCCGCCCCGCGCACATGAGCCCAGACAGGCCGACGATACCCTCGTCAAGGCGCTTGCCCGGGCCTTCCGCTGGAAGCGCATGCTGGATTCTGGCGAATTTGTCACCATCGCGGAGTTGGCCCAGCACGAACGGATAGCGGCACCTTTCCTGACGCGGACAATGCGGCTTGCACAACTTGCGCCGGATCTGGTCGAGGCGATTCTGGACGACCGACAGCCGCAGGGCCTGACGCTGGAATTGTTGCGCACCCCTTTGCCACCCGTCTGGTCAGCGCAACGGACCTCTCTGCTGGGTTCCGACAATCCCCACCAAAAATAGGCGTCAGCCCGTCGAACAGCGACCGTCCGCGCATTACCGCAAGTCGCCAGACGCGGCTATGGGCTTCCTTTCTTCAGCGATGGGACGCCCATGCGAAAGCCATTTGAGGCGGCCTTCGAACATCTCCGAAAGATGTAGTGTCGCTCTGTTTTCCGACGCCAGTCGTGCGCTCGATGGGAATGGTTTTGCGAACGCCATCATTCCGGACGAGGAGGATTTTCTTTGTTTTCCAGTGCGTTGTTGCTCTGAACCGGAATGGGCGCGGTTAACAGGTCCGGAGAATATCAGCCAGGAGAGAACGCTTTCAGCCCTCATGCCACCGACGCCGGTTAACAGCCCATCCCGCATAACCCTCGAAAACAACGGAAAAATCCGGGCTTGGCCGGACGGGGAGAAACTTTCCTTGAGGGCAAGTGGCGGAGGAGGAGGAATACAAAACCCCGTCCTTTGCGGTTCGTATTGTATCGGTGCTGTCTGGAATATTGGTTTAATATCAGAACTTTAGTGTTGCGCGCGCTCGTTATCGTCCGATATTGTCCTTTGTAAACCACTCTATTCGGTGGGACCAATAAGGGGACCAAATGGGACGAGCGAAGGATAAACTTGTCGCCACAGCACTGACGAAGCTGGCCAAGACGCCTGGTCGACACAGCGACGGGGCAGGGCTCTATCTATACACGCGGCCAGACGGTCGGACCGGGTGGATCCTGCGCTATACGCATCTCCGCAGGCAGCGTGAGATGGGTCTGGGATCATATCCGGATGTCAGCCTGGCGCGCGCTCGTGAGAAGGCGAGAGGGGCGCGTGAACTTCTGGACCGCGGCGCCGATCCGATCGAGTCTCGCAAGACCGAGGCAACCGCTCAGACATTTGGCGAGTACGCGTTGGCCTACGTGAAGCAGGTCACGCGGACCTTCAAGAACGTGAAGCATCGCCAGCAATGGAAGAATTCGCTGGTTACTTATTGCAAGCCGCTCTGGAATGTGCCGGTGAGCTCGGTGTCAACTCCGGACGTTCTCGCCTGCATAAGCCCGATCTGGTCGACTAAGAACGAGACAGCGCGGCGCGTGAGGGGACGCATCGAGGCCATTCTTGCGTCAGCGGAACTGGAGGGGCTTCGTCCGGAAGGTCGCAATCCAGCGCAGTGGCGAGGCTATCTCGAACACCACCGCGCATTGCAGGGTCGACCAAAGGTTCAGCACCATGCCGCCCTGCCATTCTCGAAGGTGCCGGCGCTGGTCCAGGATCTGCGCGGCCGCGACGCCATGGCAGCGCGTGTCCTTGAGTTCCTTATCCTGACAGCGGCCCGGTCCGGCGAAGCGCGTGGGGCGACATGGGACGAGGTTGATCTTGAGGCTGGCGTCTGGTCCATCCCGGGCGAACGGATGAAGATGGCCAGACCCTTCAGGGTGCCACTCAGTTCAGCGGCCATTCGCCTTCTCAAGACGTTGCACGATTATCGTATCAGCGATCTTGTATTCCCGGGTGGTAATGCCGATCGTCCATTAACTGACGTCGCATTATCGAATCTTCTGAAGAAGCGAATGAAGCTGGAAGGTGCCACGCCGCACGGATTCCGCACAAGCTTCAGAACATGGTTTGCAGAGTCTTATCCCGGCCAGTTCGAACTCGGGGAATTGTGCCTGGCGCACAAGGTCGGCTCGGCAGTCTCTCAGGCATACAACCGAAGCGACCTGCTTGAGCAGCGGACTGCAGTCATGGAGACTTGGGGACGGTATTGCGACGGCGACGACTTAGCGAGCGTCTTGCAACTAAATGCGTATCGCAAATGATCACGCGTTTCACACCACTGGCAATTGAACATGCCCGTTTGTTGCTCAGCGCAATCGAAGAGACTTCCGACCCGCTCTCTCTTAAAGCCGAGGCTGGCGCGCGTTGGGATCAAATAGAATATCTAGCCTTAGTTGTGACGGCGCCGTCGCTTGCCTGGATAGCGCCATTCATGACCGCTTCCGAAGCCACCATGGCGCTCAAAGCTCGGCAGCGCGAACTCAACTATATAGAATGGATTCTGCCTGAGCAGACTCGGGAGCATCAGAGTATTCGTACATCGGTGGAGCAGCACCTGGAACGGGTAACTATGGAGCTGGATAACGAAATTGCAAAAATTGCGGACAGATCGAAAGCCGCACTTGGCAGACCCCACCGGCTGCGTCCTGAGGAGGAGGTAGCGATAGCCATATGGGCCTTGCGCCTAAAAAGTGATGGACAAAGCATCCGTCAGATTGCTCGGCTCATGTGGAGCGAAGGAGTATTGGGCGAGCACAACAATCAGGATTCCACGGCGGCAGAAACTCATCTGACGCGGATATTGAAGCGGTACAAAGAGGATAAAACAAAAATAGACTGACATTATGTTTCGTGATCACGGTGGATCGTTTTGCTACGATCCTATTCGCAGTTATTCGACCGCGACAATGATCCACCAAGGAGCAAACGGAATGTCCAAACCAGATCAAAAATTCAGCTTCGTTCCGCTGAGTGTTTCCATCGACAATGCTACCAAGATGATCGGCATCGGCCGTACTCGCATGTACGAATTGATCAACGAGGGAACACTCAAGACCGTAAAGCTTGGCGGTCGTACACTCATTCGAACAAAAGATATTGAGGCACTGATCGACGATCATCTGGCTGCCTGATGGCCGTAATGAGCGGCGCCGGTGTGCCAACCGGTCGCCGCTCCAGTCTTGCGAACTGCGCGAGCTATTCACACGCCACACCGGATGAGAAGGAATTGCTCGACAATGGGCAAACTATCCCTGCGACCTCAGGACGGGCAAGCACTCGAATCTGAGCCAGCATGTCCGCAGTTGCACCAGACTCTGCGCCTGGCGGGCTTCTCAATCGAGCTTAGGCCATACCAATCATCGGTTACGCTCGGCGTAGCTAGCGCACTCAAGCGGGATGAGCGGCCACTCGTTGTCCTTCCAACCGGCGCCGGCAAAACGATTGTCTCTGCAAGCTGGATAAGCCTGTCATGGGCGCGAGCCGATGCCGAAGGGCAACAATGCCTGTTCGTAAGCCATCGTTCCATTCTGAGCGAGAACGCAGCGGCGACGATCGCTCGCGTCACGGCGCAAACAACAGGGATTGTGGGGGACGGCCAGTCAGACTGGAATGCAGATGTCATCTGCGTGACCATCCAATCTCTTCAAAGCGACGCTGCATGGGAGCGGCTGGCAAGCCGGCGCATCCGTATGGTCATTGTGGATGAAGCGCACAGGGTCTCCACTCCGTCTTACAATCGGTTCTTCAAGCGTCTGCTCAACTTGCATCCAGAGGTTCGTATCGTTGGCCTGACGGCCACTCCGGGTCGGTCTGATGGCAAGAAGCTCGCGCCGTTCAATAGTATCGTCAGAGGGCCAGCCCTGAACCAGCTCATCGAGTATGGCGCCCTCGTTCCACCCAGGTTCTTTGTGCCTAAGTTGCTCGGTCACGAGGCGCGCATGGCGGCGCTTGCTAATCTTGCCGCCCGGAACATGGACGACATGAGGTCGGCAGCCGAGATCCTCGATGGCGATCTCTTCAATTCCGGCGTGGTTGAAGAGTGGCAGAGACGAGGCGAGGGCCGGCCGACTGTCGTGTTCACCACGACCAAGCGACATGCCGAACACTTGGCGGCAGCGTTTTGTGCGGCGGGTGTGGCCGCTGCGGCCATCCACTCGTCTATACGCAAGAGCAGGCGCTCATCTGTTCTCGACGCATACGAGGCCGGGGAACTTCAGGTCCTGGTCAACCCATTGATGTTAACGGAAGGCTGGGACAGCCAGCGAACCGCGTGCCTGATCCTTGCCAGACCGTTTGCTTCTCACGTCGCCTTCGTTCAGGCGATTGGAAGAGGTTTGCGGTCGGTCGACACAACTCGATATCCAGATAGCGACAAGTCAGACTGCATTGTGCTCGACTACGCCGACGCCATCGGGCGCCATGGCTCCCTCGCGGTTCCTGCAGATGATGAGCCCCAACCTCGCAATACAGGCGCAGGCTCTTGCTCAGGACAACACCTGCCATGCTCAAAATGTGACGCCGTGTATGCGGGCAGGGGGCCTTGCCCGGAATGCGGCGCTCCACGTGCTGGGCTTGCCGCTTCGATGCATGGGTACATCATGGATGGAGAGGCGCCGTCCCTTCAGGAGATACTTCCTGGTCGACAGGATGATGGGGACCGTCATGCGCCATGGTATGCACTTGGCGCTAACCTGCCGGGCGGCATGCCGGCATCACTGGTGTGCAACGCGAGCATAGCCGCGGTATTGGTCGCAAGCGTGGGCGACAACGGTTCCTATGTGGCTTTGGCCAAACGGACCAATCCTGAGGGATCCAAGTATCCCTGGCCGCTTGATGCGAAGTTGCTGGAGCGCGGTGACCTCAAGCGATGCCTGGCAGCCGCTAACGTGTTCCTGGAGCGCTTCGGAATTATCGATCGTCCGCCTGCACATGCAACGCGAAGTGATCGGAAGCTATCGGCCGGTCAACTGAACTTCCTGCGCTCTCAAGGATTCGAGAAGTTCGATGGATTGACCGCCGACAAGGCCAGTGCCGCAATGAGCGGCGTCGGGTTCCGTCAGGCATATGGCCGACTGACCGGGCTGACCCTTCCAATCGAATTAAACCATGTGCGCCCTGTGCGCGTCAGGGAGGCCGCTACCGCATGATTGGCGTCTCGGTTTCCCAGCATCCTCAAAACCCTCTGTGCGGGCTCTCTAGGCCCCTTAGCGAGGAAGCTAGAGCTCGTCGTTGCATGGGCAAGCGAAGGAGGCGGCGACATTGGGTTGTGTTGATCTGGCCCCCTGATGTGGGAAGGCCCCGCCTGGGAAAGCGGGGCCTGAGAATAGAGATTACTGGGTACTGGGAACACGTAGACTTGGGATGGCAACATGTCCGTCCACCAATTTAAGAACAAAGCCCCTTCTAAGCAAGCCAATAATCGATATTATCGATTGGAAGCTGCCAACGATTCCGGTGGATTCGAAGACGTTTGTGCACAGCTGAATATCTTGTCGCCGTGGGATCGGCAAAACCGATATACAGGACTGGATATTCCGCTCAGTGATTGGGCTGTAGTGGTGAAGGGCAGCGAACTGGATGGCGCGATATTTGGTATGCTCCCGTCACTTCCGCGATCTCGTCAGCGCGATTGCATCCGGGAGATCATGGGGAGCGCCGTGTTCGCCTGCGCCAACGGCAAGCAGGGCGTCAGTTACAGCCGCAGCCGCGACCATTACACGAACGTCGAGGGCTACCCCAAGCGCAAGTTTGGATACGCAGTCATAGTATCTTCAATTGCGGCGCTGGAGGCGGCTGGACTTATCAAGCCGACTACTGCGCCACCGACGCCTGGTGGAGCGGGGTGGCGCTCATGGTTTGCGCTGACCGAACTTGGCATGGATCTGCTCAGACGATTGGGGACAACGGGCAGTATCAAGCTAACTCTGAGAGGCCGCAGCGCTGGAGACTGGCCTCCCCTCTGCATAAAGGATCGTAAGACAGGTAGATGGATTGCCTACAAGGACAGTCCGGAAGCCCTTCGGATCAATGCCCAGCTCCAGGCGATCAATGGATTCCAGAAGGACATTCTCGCCCGGCTGCCAGCCGATGTTCTCGGCGGTGAACACTCGCCCGGACTGATGCGAGTTCTTACCGCCAATGAAGATCACGCGCTTATCCCTTGGCCGCTGGACTTCACAGTGCGCGCGATAGGGCTCGACGATCTTAATCACGGGATGCGGCTATACACAGGCGTCAGCAACTTACCGCGAGCCGCCCGCGAGCAGATGCAATTCTGGTTCAGGGGGCGCTGGGAGAACGTCATCGAGATCGATGTGAAGTCATGTCACCCGAGCTTGCTGTACGAGATGGCAGGACATGCCGCGCCACATGATTGCTACGATATTCCCGACATCGATCGTGCCACGGCCAAGATGGTCATGACCCGATTGATTGGCGCGGATACCTGGCATGCCGCGCGAGGATCGATTGCGAATGAGCTGCGCTCGATACACCCTGACCAGGCCCCGGAGACGGCAGACGACGAAGCGGAGCTACTGATCGATCGCGTCAAGGCAGCGCATCCATTCATCGCCCAATACTTCCACCGCGACATGGGCGTGGAGCTTCAGGCGTTGGAAGGCCGAGCCAATATCAAGATAGTGCAGCGATGCATGGAGTTGGGGATCCCGGCGCTACCGCTGCATGATGCAGTCGTAGTGCCAGAGAGCGTAGCGGAGGTGGTGGAAGAGTTCGTCCGCGAAGCGTTTGCGGAGTTTTGTCCAAAAGGCGGAGTGAGGATTGAGTGGAAGGGAAGGAGGAAGAGAGAGGAAGAAGGAGACCACCCTTATGTAGGATCAAAAGTCCTTCCGCGACGTCAACCATTTTGCAGGTCCACTACACGTCCCCCTTCCGCGGCAAATACCATAGTCGGGTGTTCGGAATTATCGATACAGCCTCAGCCGATAAAGATGGGGCAGTGTTGGGATAGTCGGATTTATCGAATACGCGGGCCAGACGGGCAATGCTGGGAGTAGACCTTCCCTGCACAACCAAAACCGCATCGCGCGCACGCGCGAAGTGATGGCCGTTAGTTCATAGGTTCAGGAGGGGCGAGGGTGCCGCACCATCCCGCTTTGTAGTCCTTTGCGATGTCCTCTGGAATTATCATGCAGGATTGCGTTTTGCCCGTCAGGCGATCCAGCCTGAGCACGAAACTCCGAGCGCCTCCGCCCTGCCCATGCAGTTCGTATCGCTGGCACAGGCCGGCGAATACGATGGCCGCTGCCACTATCACTGCGCCTACTATAATATCGCGTCTCACTTCGGCCCCTCCATCTAGCTGGGTGGTCGCACGCTATGTCATAGATGG